>Ga0247840_10001383_pt1 | contig 47661 bp, 37 predicted proteins | sample LaCruzMarch2015__FD_192404 | JGI IMG/M metagenome (GOLD analysis project Ga0247840, IMG submission 192404) | Freshwater microbial communities from meromictic Lake La Cruz, Castile-La Mancha, Spain - LaCruzMarch2015_17m | ecosystem: Environmental > Aquatic > Freshwater > Lake | place: Spain... | reverse complement strand
CGTAAGCGTGCGCTGCGCAACACGCCGACCGTACGCCTTTAAAACCCATTCCAACCAATCGGGAGCAGTAGAACCTAGCACAGCAATTGGAACTAGCTCAGGCTTCCAAACCGCGCAAGTAGCCCCAGCAATAGCGATATGATTAACCCATTTCACGCAGAAACTACCGACAACTTAGCGCGACCACGAAGAGGAACACCAGGCAAGCGCAACCATTCAGAAGTTTCTAATGCAAAAGTAGCCGCATCAAGCAACCTAACCAACAAATCCCCCTTAACCCCAAAATCAATCAAAGCCGCCTCCACGCTTCTATGCTGACAATCATAATCAGCTTGAGCCGACATAAAACCTTTCATCCATTCAACAATGTCATCAGATTCAAAAGGCAAGAAAGACTCACCACACACACCCTCACATTTAAAGAATGCCCAGCCTAAACCGTAGTTATTAATCATTTTTTTATCTCCTTTTTTAGTCACTTTTATTTCTGCGCGAGAGCCATTTTTAGCCATTTTTAAGCACTTTTAGGCACTTTTTTAGGCACTTTTTTAGGCATTTTTGAGACTTTAGTCACTTTTGAGACTTTAGGCACTTTTGTGCGGTACGCGACCACTCCAGCAAATTCTAGGCACTTTTGTGCGGTACGCGACCACTCCAGCAAATTCTAGGCACTTTTGTGCGGTACGCGACCACTCCAGCAAATTCTAGGCACTTTTGTGCGGTACGCGACCACTCCAGCAAATTCTAGGCACTTTTGTGCGGTACGCGACCACTCCAGCTATTTTGTTATTTCTTTCAGGTAATTATTTACGTTTTCTGATACTTCATCACGACATTGACCAACTAAAGTTAATCTTGCTGAAACTACTCCAGCATTAGCTTCATCTAAATCCCCGACTTTATCAGCAACTGCTTTTAAGTAAGTTATTTGTTCCTCAGCGGGTGCAAGACCTTCATTCATGCGTAATTGGCTACGAGCTTCAGCCGCTTCGTTAATACCGAGCATTCTTAAAGCCCGTTGTCTATCTGCAAGACTTTTTAAAAGCTTGGCGATATTCGCTGAAATTTCTCCGCGCCGTTGATATTCTTGCGTCCGTTGCTTGTGAATCTCTTCAGTGCTGTAAATCGGCATTTCTGCAACGATACCCGCGTAATACTTAGCCAGCCCCGCCGTGTCAAAAGTAGATACACCGCCGTCAGTCATTCGCGCCCCTGTGACTGCTTTAACTTCGATCCCCCACTGTGGACGCTCAGGAAAACAATTAATAATCATCAAAAAAAGCGCATCAACATCGATAATTGGCGCAATTTTGATAGGCGGCACATGATGATAATCAATGCTTTTACCGCGCATCGTAGGGATCTTGTAAGGCGTAATTACAGGTGGATTAGGCGCAAATACTGGTTTTTCTTCTGCATGAGCGGTATTAACAGAAAACCACGTAATCACTATAAAAAATAATAAAAAAACCAAAACAAAATAGACCAAATCAATATGTTGAAAGCTATAAAACATATTTTTTCTATTCGACGCTCTTTCATTAACAACCTCCGTCTTGTCCAGTAGTCAGTAGTCGCTACGTTCTTTTCCAGTATTACTGATAGGATGTAAATGTAGATGCAGCAGATAGCTATGACGACTATGGCGACTAATAGTGGAAATTCCATATAAATCCCTCGTTAAATTTTAAATAACTGTTGTTTAATGTAAGGTGCGTGACACTCACAGGAGTTAAACAAAGCCAATTACCATTAATAAAAATGGTAATTATGAACATCAAAGCCACCTGAATCTATTTTCCTTCCATTCAGCCCCATCAATCAGCCCTTGATGATAGTAGTCTGGGTAATCCCAAAAGAAAGGCGTGTAAGCACCGCCGTCAAAATGCCGCGTCATTACGCCCACGCTAATACACATCACCACAATAACGCCAGTGACCCAATATTCACCCATTTGACCCGTTCGTAAACGTCCACCAAACAAGTTAAAACGCCGATCCGACCACCAGCCAAGCGGTACGCCCATAAGCGTTAACGAATCAGCGAAAACATGCGAGAACCCGCCAGCACTAAACGCCGTAATTGCATAATGGAAATCCCAAATCCCCCTTAATCCCCCTTTTTTAAAGGGGGGGCTACCCACTTAAGCAGGGACACAGTTCAAGGTTTAACCGTTCGCCCTGAGCCTGTCGAAGGGTGGGCGGTTAAGCCGCTCATGGTTCGACCAGCTCACCACGAACGGCTTAACCTGAAACTGTCCAGCCTTAAGTGGGTAGCCCAAAGGGGGAAGTGAATCGTTACATGACTATAAACTTTTTTGTCGCACATGATTGGGTGTTTTAGCAACGTGTTTAATACACAAGGGGGCAGGTATTTTATAGTTAGCCACAACGCGTCGTAATACGTTCACGCTATTGCGACCTATGCAGTAACTTACTCATTTAATGGCAGTCAACCAAAGCGGGGATGACCGCCTATAGCTTGCTTTCAACAGTCTGATACACCGCAGCGTGCAACGTTTCGGCACCATCTAAAATAGCATTTAATTCCGTGCGTTTTGTTGCGGCTAAGGCCTCATCTTTAAGGCAATTAGCATTGATATGGACATTTAAAGCGGCACTTTTTAAGCCTGCATAAGCGGCCATAATGGCTACGCCGGCATCACTAATCACCCCTAAATTACCTTTTTCACCTGCGCTTTGGCATAAGTCCATCGCTTCTCTACAGGCTTTGGCGCAGAGCAAGGGGACTTCAATTGCTTCTGTTAAGACGTGTTGGATTAGTTCACTGCGGGCGCTTATTTCTTCATCGGTTGCTTTGGGCAGACGGTAGGCGGCCATTAATTTATCAAATACATCAATGTCAGCTTGAATCATCTCTGTAAATTGTTTGCGTAATGCTTCTGCTGAAATCAATAAGGCTTGCATGTCTGCTTCTACATGCTCGTAATTGGCTTTTCCCAATGTTAGATTGCATACCATACTGATTAAGGCTGCGCTTTGTGCGCCCATTAAGGCTGCAACACTGCCGCCACCTGGCGTTGCATTTTTACTGGCTAAGTCATCAAGAAATACGTGGAGTGATTGATCTTTAATTGCGTTCATGGGGTTCGGATTGATGGGTAAGTGAATAAATAAGTGGATGAGATTAATGGTAATTATTCAGTTCCCCCTTTTTCAAAAAGGGGGAGATAGTTACGTTTAATGTTCTTGTCGCCAAGTAGTTTTGCCGTCAGGCGTATCTTCAAGAATGACATTCATGGCTTTTAGTTCGTCACGTAGTTGATCGGCTAAGCTCCAGTTTTTGGCTTTTTTAGCTTCTGTGCGCAACTGAATTTTTTGTTCAATTTTAGTATCTTGCTGATCGCCTTGTAAAAAAACGTCAGCCTCCATGTCTAACAGCCCTAAAATGTGTGCTAAATGCGTTAAGGTGAGGGCTAAGCTGTTTACTTTTTCAGTGTGTTTTTCTGTTTTTGCAGTATTAAGCTCTCGGGCTAGGTCAAATAAGATGGCTAAGGCAACTGGGGTGTTAAAGTCATCGTTCATTGCGTCTTCAAAGCGCTGCACATAGTCAGTGGCGAGGGCGGTGGTCGTGGCTGCTGCGGTGCCGCGTAAGGCTATATATAAGCGCGTTAAGGCGGCTTGTGCTTCATTTAATTGTTCATCTGAATAATTAAGTGGACTGCGATAATGGCTAGATAAGATAAAAAAACGAATAATTTCTGGGCGATACTGTTTTAAAACTTCTCTTACGGTAAAGAAATTACCTAAGGATTTAGACATTTTTTCTTCGTTAACACGAACAAAACCATTATGCATCCAATAGTTAACAAATTTTTTGCCGGTCGCGCCTTCTGATTGGGCTATTTCATTTTCATGATGTGGAAATTGTAAATCCATGCCGCCGCCATGAATATCAAAATGCTCACCAAGACAGCAGGTTGACATGGCGGAGCATTCAATATGCCAGCCTGGACGACCTAAACCCCAGGGTGATTCCCAGGCGGGTTCATTGGCTTTAGCCATTTTCCATAATACAAAATCTAAGGGGTTGTGTTTGGCGTGATCAATGTCAACGCGCTCGCCCGCCTGTAAGTCAGCTAGATTTTTTCCTGATAATTGCCCGTAACCAACAAAATTATTCACGGCATAAAAGACATCACCATTGCCGCCAACATACGCTAGATTTTTGTTAAGAAGCTGGTTAATCATGGTGATGATTGCCGCAATGGAGTGTGTCGCTCTTGGCTCTATATTAGCGGGTAATACATTGAGTGCGCGTTCATCTTCGTGCATGGCGGTAATAAAACGCTCAGTTAAGTGCTGATAAGGCTCATTGTTTTCTATCGCGCGGGTGATGATTTTATCGTCAATATCGGTGATATTACGAACATAAGTGAGTTCATAATTTAAGTGTTTAAAGTATCTTGCTACGGTGTCAAACACCACCATAACCCGAGCATGACCAATATGGCAGTAATCATAAACCGTCATGCCGCAGACATACATGCCTACTTTGCCTGGGATTAGCGGGGTAAAATGTTCTTTTTTTCGGCTGAGGGTATTATAAATTTTCAACATGGTTAACTAAGTGGGGTAAGGGCACTGAGAGGAATATTCTGTAAATATCTGTAAATAGTAGCGCAATTTACCAAGCGTATACTTCTCTTTCAAGATAAAAACACATAAAATCGCGTTTCTGTAACCTTTCAACAAGGAAGAATTATGCTTCAAATTTTTTTAGCTTTCGTGTTGCTATTTACGTCAACCTTATCATTTTCAAAGGAAAATAAAATGTCAGATGCGTTTACAAAAGTTCAATTAACCACTTCATTAGGTGTCATCACCGTGCAATTGAACGAAGAAAAAGCACCCATCTCCACCGCCAATTTTTTAACGTATGTTAAGGATGGCTTTTATAACGCAACTATTTTTCATCGTGTTATAAAAGGATTCATGATTCAAGGGGGCGGCTTTACGACGGCTTTTGAACAAAAGCCAGTCAATAAACCTATCAAAAATGAAGCTGATAATGGTTTAAGTAACAAACGTGGCACTATTGCTATGGCACGCACACAAGTGCCTGATTCTGCTACAGGTCAGTTTTTTATCAATTTAGTGGATAATCGTTCTTTAGATTTTACTAGCGCGACAACCAGTGGCTGGGGCTATGCGGTTTTTGGTGAAGTGCTTGACGGGATGGATATTGTCGACACGATAGCTAAACAAGCCACGGGGTCACGTCAAGGTCATGGTGATGTGCCTAAAGTGGATATTATTTTAGAAAAAGCTGAAATTATCGATTAATAGACCGTGAAATCAGAGCTTATTTTTTTATCTGATCTTCATCTCGCTTGGGAAAAGCCTGCTATTACCGCGCGTTTTACTCATTTTCTTCAGCATCGTGCTCGGCAGGCCAAGGCGATTTATATTTTAGGAGATTTGTTTGATGCGTGGATTGGTGATGATGATTTTACTCAGCCAGCACGGGTGATTCGTCAGCACTTAAAACAGCTTGTTGCGTCGGGAACTCAGGTGTATTTACTGCAAGGTAACCGTGATTTTCTGTTGGGGGCACGTTTCGCCGCAGCAACGGGTGTGCAACTGCTTGAAGAGTATGCTGTAATCGATATTTTTGGCACGCCCACCTTGCTCACACATGGTGATTTGCTATGTACTGATGACCACGCGTATCAAGCTTTTCGAGAAAAGTCGCATAGCCCGCATTGGCAGCAAAATGTGTTATCTAAGCCTTTGATAGTCAGATTATTAGCCGCTCGATGGTATCGTTTACAAAGCCATTTACACAAACGTTCCACCAGTTATACTGTGATGGATGTAAATCAGGATGCAGTTATTGACGCCATGCAGCGTTATCAATGTTGGCGTTTAATTCATGGTCATACCCATCGTCCTGATGTGCATTGTTTTGAAATTAATGAGCACTTAGCGCAGCGTTTTGTGTTGGCTGAATGGCACAAAAATGCCGCATACGTTTTGTGCTGGAATAGCACGGGTTATAGCATTGAAGTTGTTTAGGAAACAATAGGCTAAGTTGAGTGAGTAATTCTAAAGTAAAATTTTATGTCAGATTTTAGCGTTGTCTATTGTCTTTTAAATGTTGACTTTTTAGCTAAAATCATTAAATCTAGGCACTTGGCGAAATAATAAATATCCTGTTAACAGGGGATCAAACCATTCAGCCAAACAACTAATATTAGTCAAAAAAACACAATCAGTATTTTGTTGTACAACAGAATATCAGGAGAAATAAATTATGAAGAAGCCTTTAAATAGTTGGCTGCTTGCTGCCAGTGTAGCTACCTTACTTGCTGCGCCAGCAATTTCAACTGCAAACAGCGGTGTTGAACAACTGACTCAAAACCCATCTAACTGGGCAACTTGGGGTGGTAATTACGCAGGTACTCGTTACAGTGAATTAAATCAAATCAACGCTAGCAATGTTAAATCGTTACAACCAGCCTGGTCTTTTTCAACAGGTGTTTTACGTGGCCATGAAGGCGGCCCATTGGTTGTTAATGATATTCTTTATATCCATACCCCATTCCCTAACACTGTTTATGCGATTGACCAAAAAACACAATCAGTAATTTGGGAATTTACTCCAACTCAAGATGCAGATGTTACGATCCCTGTTATGTGTTGCGATACCGTAAACCGTGGTTTGGCTTATGGTGATGGCAAAATTTTCTTACAACAATCTAATACCGTATTAACTGCTTTAGACGCTAAAACAGGTAAACGTATTTGGAGTGTGCAAAATGGTGATCCTAAATTAGGTATGACCAACACTAACGCTCCTTTAGTTGTTAAAGACAAAGTGTTAACAGGTATTTCAGGCGGTGAGTTTGGTGTACGTGGTTTCTTAGCCGCTTATGACATTAATTCAGGCAAATTAGCATGGAAAGGTTATAGCGTTGGTCCAGATAGCGAGATGTTAATGGATCCTAAAAAAACCATGACCTGGAAAGACGGTAAAGTTGTGCCTGTTGGTGCAAACTCAAGTTTAAGTACTTGGGAAGGTGATCAATGGAAAGTCGGTGGTGGTACAACATGGGGCTGGACAAGTTACGATCCAAAATTAAATTTAGTGTATTACGGCTCAGGTAACCCTTCTACTTGGAATCCAGTACAACGTCCTGGTGATAACAAATGGTCAATGTCTTTGTGGGCACGTGATGCCGACACAGGTGCTGTAAAATGGGTTTATCAAATGACGCCACATGATGAGTGGGATTTTGATGGTATCAACGAAACAGTATTAGTTGATCAAGAAGTTAAAGGAAAAATGCATAAAACTATCGTGCATTTCGATCGTAACGGTTTTGGTTACACGTTAGACCGTGAAACAGGTGAGTTATTAGTTGCAGAAAAATTTGATAAATCTGTTAACTGGGCAACTCATGTTGATATGAAATCAGGTCGTCCAGAAGTTGTGTCAAAATACAGTACTGAACAAAATGGTGAAGATGTTAACACTAAAGGCGCATGTCCTGCGGCTTTAGGTTCAAAAAACCAACAGCCAGTATCGTATTCACCACAAACTGGTTTGTTCTATATTTCTGGTAACCACTTATGTATGGATTATGAACCATTCGAAGTGTCTTACACTGCTGGTCAGCCTTATGTAGGTGCGACTTTATCAATGATGCCAGCTGGTGCTGACGTGATGACTGGTAAACCAGACAATACGACTAACCTTGGTCAATTTACTGCGTATGACGCAAAAACAGGTAAAATTGCGTGGTCAAACAAAGAACCTTTCTCGGTTTGGTCAGGTTCAGTTGCAACAGCAGGTGGCGTAGTATTTTACGGTACTTTAGAAGGTTATTTAAAAGCTGTTGATGCAAAAACAGGTAAAGAACTGTACCGCTTTAAAACACCTTCTGGAATTATCGGTAACGTAAATACCTGGCAATATGAAGGTAAACAATACGTTGGCGTACTTTCAGGTATTGGTGGTTGGGCAGGTATTGGTATCGCTGCTGGTTTAGACGACGGTACTGACGCTTCAGGTTCTGAAGGTTTAGGTGCAGTGGGTGCTTATAGAAGTTTAAGTTCATTCACTAAATTGGGTGGCGTATTAACTGTATTTGCATTACCTAACAATTAAGTCTTAAGCTGATTTTTTTTTAGAAGTGTTAAAGCCCTGGTAGAGTCATCTTCCAGGGCTTTTTTGTTGTCAGGTCAACTGGAATAAGATTTCATGAGCGTTTATTTAGGTGTGGCTATGGGGATCATAGTAACGGTATGTTCACTCGCGCTGGCTGCTGAGGATGTCAGTGAAAACGAAAAGCCAGTCTCTCGCGTTGTCGAAGCTCAGCTTCACCTTAATGAATATACTCAGCAACTAGCCGGTATTAACGTTATTACGGTTACGCAGACAACACATACTGATGAAATAATCGCGTATGGTCATGCACTGTTTTTGCCTGCAATGTTGTCATTGCATCAACGCTATCTTGTTAATAATACTGAGCAACAGCGTTTGGCGGCGCAACTTGCCCAAGCAACACAGGCATTAAAGCGGGCGCAAGCACTGTATCAAGAAGGTGTAATGGCATTGCGAAGTCGTCAAGAACACTACACACAGTGGCAATCGGCTAACGCTCAGTACGAGCAAACTTTATTAGCGCATGATGCGCTGGTGGCGGAGGCAAAAATAACTTGGGGCGATAGTATCAGTGCTTGGCTGCTGGCAGAGAAAGCACCACAATTGGCTCAGTTGTTAGCCGCAGAAACATGTTTATTGCAAATCAATGTCTCCACTAACGCACCGTACACTGAACCCAATCCTCATATTCAAGTGAGTGTGGCAGGTAAGCGTGAGTATTCCCAGAGTGCAGACTATATCTCAAGTGCACCGCAAGTTGAGATAGCACAGCAGGGCGTTAACTATTTTTATCAAACGAATGGTAAATATATTAAACCTGGCATGAAAATTACCGCTTGGTTGCCGCGTAGCAAGGACACAAAAACCGGTGTAGTTGTGCCAAAATCAGCTTTAATTTGGTATCTTGGACAAAGTTTTGTTTACCTTAAAACCTCCAATGAAAGCTTTATGCGTCATCTTATTAACGATTACTCGGTGGTTGCAGAGGGAGTTTTTATTGATCATCGTATTCTTTCGCCTGGCGCACAGGTGGTAATTACTGGCGGACAATTGTTGCTTTCAGAAGAAATGCGCTCACACCTTCCAAACGAAGATGATGAAGACTAAGTGCATGAATGTACATAATCGCTCAATAGTCTTTTAGCAAGCGTAACGCAACGTTAGCTATTGGATTCCAGCGTAAATATTAAAAGAAATTAGCTCGTCCACATAAGTTGTTGTTTGCCATATTGCACATCCATGCTGTTATTTAATAAACAAGCGTAAAACGACGTTATTACGTAACGTCAGTTTTTAATTTAAAAACGTTTAGGGTCAAAATAAATGAATAAAAATTGGCGAACCGCATTTGCTGTTTATCTACAACCCTCAGTCATCGCTATTGTTTTTTTAGGCTTTGCCTCGGGTTTACCGTATGTGCTTGTGTTTTCAACCTTATCGGCGTGGTTAACTGAAGCAGGGATTGAACGTTCAATAATTGGCTTTGTAAGTTGGGTGGGGATTACCTATTCAATTAAAGTATTTTGGTCAATGATTGTTGACCGCTTACCAATACCGTTAGTGACACGTTGGTTAGGAAAGCGAAGAAGCTGGATGTTTGTTGCTCAAATAGGTGCTGCGTTAGGGCTATTAGGGATGGGCTTATCTAATCCACATGAGCAATTGCAGCAGATTATTTTACTCGCTATTTGGGTGTCGTTTTGTTCCGCAACACAAGATGTGGCTATTGATGCTTATCGAATTGAAGTCTTAAGTGCTGAATATCAAGGGGCAATGGCAGCCGCCTATGTCGCAGGGTATCGAATTTCTTTACTTACCGGAGCCGCAGGGTGTTTATATTTAGCTGAATATACAAGTTGGAATGTGGCTTATTCAAGCATGGCAGCAGCTATGTTAATTGGAATTATCACAATTTTATGTATTAAAGAACCGCCCATTAAAAACGATGAACAGGCCGTACAAACCGAGCATGAGTTAGACGTCTTTTTGGGAGTGGCTCAACCAACAACACTATGGCAGCGTGGCGTGGCAGGATTTTCCAATATTGTGCTGAGTCCGTTTGTTGAATACTTTAATCGTAAGGGTAAGTTAGGCTTATTAATTTTACTGTTAATTGGTATGTATAAAATGAGCGATATTATGTTAGGCGTAATGGCCAATCCCTTTTATTTAGATATGGGCTTTTCTAAAACAGACATTGCTCAAGTTACCAAAGTATTTAGCTTTGTAATGGCGATTACGGGTGCTGCTGTGGGAGGTGTATTAGTAGCAAGATTCGGTTTAATGCGACCCTTATTTTATGGCGCGATATTAACAGCAATGACTAATTTGCTTTATGCCAGCTTTGCAATGAACACGCCCACCCTTGCGGGTTTAGCGCTGATTGTTAGTACAGATAGTTTTTGCGCAGGCATGGCAACCTCAGCGTTTATTGCGTATTTATCAAGCTTAACCAGTACCGCATACACGGCAACACAATATGCCTTGTTTAGTTCATTAATGACCTTACCTGCGCAACTGCTAGGTGGCTTTTCTGGTGTGGTGGTAGAAAATTTTGGCTACCCATTATTTTTTATTTACACCACAATTGCAGGGCTTCCAGCTATTATATTAATAATGATTTTAATGCGTTATCACCCTAAGCATGTTAATCGTGCTGAGTAGGTTTATAAAAACGCACATTATTATGCTGGCTAATCGTTATATTCTCTTTAAGTAGAGTAAAGTTTTAATGCCTTTGTTGTGTTTTATTTTTATTTTTATTTTTATTTTTATTTTTATTTAGTAAGTCATTAATAATGATTTTAGGTTGCTTCTTTAGTTATATAATCTTCAATTTTAATGTGTAAATTGAAGTTTCATCAATTAGATGTATGTGTATTTTTTATTTTGTTCTTAATAAATAAAGAGCATATTTAAATTTAATTCTTATTAAATAATAGGAGCGAATAAATGAAAAAATCAAATAATAAAGTAGCCATGGGCGGGGTGACATTTCATCATCCACTTGCCTTTTGGTTTGGAGTCATTGCAGTGACTGCTGGCGTGGCTGCTCATATTCCAATGTATTTAATGGCTAAAGATAATGGATATAAATTAGTAGGGATGACAATGGATATGCCGATGATTGTGGGTATGGCATTTATTTTCATAGGAATGATTAGTAGTTTATATGGCCTATATCCTAAAGCTAATACCGTCAATGATGCTGCGGTTTCAAAAATTCGTGTGAGTGCCTTAGATGATGCGCCACTTAATTTAGCGCATGTAGGACTTTTATTAGCAATGGCATTAGCCGTTACCATTGATGTGATGAAGCCAACAACCTTGGCTTTTGTTATGCCAGGCATGAGTGTGGAATATGGTCTTAAATCACCTTTAAATCCACTGGGAAGCTATCCAGCAGTTTGGTTAGCTTTGTCAGGCATTACTGGCACGGTGCTGGGTTCTATTATTTGGGGCTGGATGGGCGATAAAATTGGGCGTCGCGCATCAATACTTTATGCGGGCATCGGTTTTATTGGAACATCAATTTGTGGCACTATGCCAGATTTTTTTGGCAATGTGATCATGTGTTTCGTGATGGGGATTGCTGTGGGTGGAATGCTACCGATTTGTTATGCGTTATTGGCAGAAACAATTCCTGCACGTCATCGTGGTTGGTTAATGATTTTAGTCGGTGCAGATATTGCGGGTGCTTATATCATCACCAGTTGGCTTGCCGCTTCACTTATTCCTGAATACAGCTGGCGCATCTTGTGGTTAATCGGTATGCCAACTGGGGTTATTTTTATTTTAATCAACCGCTGGATTCCAGAGTCGCCTCGTTATTTATTGGCCAATGGCAGAGAAGAAGAGGCTAAAGCAGTGATGACGCGTTACGGTGCAAAAATCATTCAAGAAACATCGGTGGCGGCAGAGTTGGAAGTTAAAATCAAAGGTCAGTGGAAACAATTATTTACGCCACAATTTCTTGGCACTACCTTATTAGTAACGGTTTTAGGAATAGGGTCAGGGCTGGTTTTATTTGGCTTTAATCTTTGGATACCCACAAACCTTAGAGCCATGGGGGTTACTGATGCAGATCAAATACTTAGAAATGCAGCGATGATGGGTTTTCCTTTGTCATTTTTGGTTGCTTGGATGTATGGCTTCTGGAGTAGTAAAAAAACCATTGTTATTTTATGTGCGCTCACGGCAATAGCACTGTTTGGTTTTGTTTTTGTGGGGAATGCCATTATTGAAAATCGTCCTTTACTTTATTTGCTTTTAGTAGTGCCTATCTGGGGAATAAGCTCAGTGGTTGCCGTATTATCAGTGTACAGTTCAGAAATTTATCCAACGCGTATTCGTGCGCGCGGTACTGGTTATGCAGCAAGTGCAAGTAAAGCGGGTGGTGTCTTAATTATTGCCTTTATGTCTTTTGGTCTTGCCGCGCCTTCGATTACAACCGTGGCGATGATAGGCGCTATTCCTATGGCGTTAGCGGTTATTTTAGTGGCTTTTTTTGGCACAGAAACGCGACGTCGTGGCTTAGAAGATATTTTAGTGGATTCTGTTAAAATACAATCCGCGTCATAAACGTTTAATATTGATTATTTATAAGCAGCAATACTTTAATAATAAAAGATTTATTGTATAAAAAATTATCTTTATAATATGAACTTAAGTTTTAGGTATTGCTTTATCAAATATATTGAATTATTAATTTGATTTTTTATAATAATAAAATATAAAAACTATTCAATAGTTCTTTTTTTTCTTTTTTTTCTTTTTTTTCTTTTTTTTTCTCTTTAAATTATTAATTATTTATACCATGAATTATCACGAATACATTATTTTAGGCGCAGGTCCAGCAGGCTTACAAATGGGCTACTTTATGGAGCAAGCGGGCCATGATTACCTGATTTTAGAACGTAATGATGGTGCTGGTTCATTCTTTGAACATTACCCGCGTCAAGGAACATTAATTTCTTTAAATAAGGTTTATAACTTTTATCCTGAACCTGAGTTTAATTTGCGACATGATTGGAACTCTTTAATTACCCACGATTATTCTCATTTATTTACCGACTACACTACTGAGCTTTATCCAAAGAATTATGTATTAGTGCGTTATTTAAATGATTTTGCTAAAAAATATAAAATAAAAATTAAATTTAATACTTCAGTAAAAATGATAGCTCGTCAAAAAAATGAAGAGCGTCTGTTTGTTTTAACTGATGACAATGGTGTTGAATACAGCTGTAAACGTTTGATTTTAGCTACAGGGCCGGTTAAGCCAAATATTCCAGATGTAGAAGGCATAGACTTAGCTGAAGGCTTTGAAGATTATGATGTTAATCCAGAGCGTTATAAAAACAAACGTGTGGTTATCTTAGGTCGTGGTAACTCAGCCTTTGAAGTTGCAAACGATTTAGCCGGACATGCGGCACTTGTCTTTGTCATGATAGGCAATCGCTTAATTCGTCATGCGTGGAATAGTCATTTCGTGGGCGATCTGCGTTCTTACAATAATACTATTCTGGATATGTTCCAGTTAAAAGCTTTGCATACCGTCACAGGTACTACTTTAACTAAATTAGTACGTCAAGAAGATGGCACTTTGCAAGTTCATTACACTGAAGAATTACCGCATTGGAAAACTCCAGGCACTGCATTTGGATGGTTTGAAGCTGATCATGTTATTCGATGCACAGGTTTTAAATATGCTGACACCAGTATTTTTGCTGAAGATATTGCACCAGAAATGGATGCAATGAACAAATACCCCATATTAAATACAAGCTGGGAAAGCAGTACGCCAGATATGTATTACATTGGTACAACAACCGCGTCACGTGATAAAAAATCAGCGTCAGGCTTTATTCATGGCTTCCGTTATAATGCCCGCACTTTATTCAGGATTTTGGAAGATAAATTCCATAATCAACCGTTGCCATCTGATTGTTTTAAATTAGAAAATGAAGACGATTTACAAGCCTTAGGTGATCATATTATTACGCGTTTAAGCCTTAGTTCAGCGTTATATCAATTATTTGGTACATTGTGTGATGTCTTAGTTCTTGAAGACGGTAAAGCGGAAATGTTTTATGAATACCCCGTTTCTTATGTCTTAAAAGATTCAATGTTTGCTAATAAAAAGATTATTATTTTTACCTTAGAATTAGGTTTTGATACCTTTGAAAATGGCTTTGAAGATTCACTTAATTTTATTCGTCGTAATGATCCAGAACGCCCTGCGAACGTTGCTTATCTTCACCCAGCGTTCCGTTTATATGATCAAGGTGACTACATTAAAGGTAGCAATACGCGCAGTTCGATTGTGACACGTTTTGATGCTTCTTCTGATTTAATTGATGGTGATTTAGCCAACTTAAAACCACGCAATATGTTACTTAACTTCATTAATAGCATCGTCATGGTCACCACAAAACAATACTCACTCGAGCATTTCACCGATGATGAATCACGTGGTGGTTTCAGGCCGTGGGCAGCAGATGATCCACGTATAGCCAACCATGGGTTGCAACGTTGTAAGCTAAACCCAGATGGTTCGCCATTAGCCGTAGCGCCACTTGAATACAAAAAATAAAGCGTTTAATTACCCTTAACATATCAAAACTGTCTGATAGCGCATATCAGGCAGTTTTTTATTGCCAATATCAAATTTTTTAAGACCAAAATTATGACTATGATTTATCACGACTACATTATCCTTGGTGCTGGCCCTGGCGGTTTACAAATGGGTTATTTCATGGAACAAGCTGGCCATGATTATTTAATATTAGAAGGTACCCGTAGTCCAGGTGCATTCTTTAGACAATATCCACGACACGATACCTTGCTGTCATTAAATAAGAAAAATAACTTTTTCCCAGAATCAGATTTTAATTTGCGTTATGACTGGAATTCATTAATAACCTATGATTCCTCACTATTATTCACCAAATACAGTGATGAACTTTATCCAGACAGACGTGATTTAGTGCGTTACTTAGAAGATTTTGCTGATAAGTTTCAATTAAACATTCGCTATAACACCGCAATTAAATTTATCGCGCGTGAAACTAATGTTAATCGTCATTTTGTATTAACTACCGAATGCGGTCAGCAGTATCAGTGCAAGCGGTTAATTTTAGCAACAGGTGCAACTAAACCGATTATCCCAGACATAGAAGGTATTGAAATTGCTGAAGGCTATGAAACTTATGATACCAACCCAAATCGCTTTAAAAATAAACGCGTTATTATTTTAGGCGGTGGTAATTCTGCGTTTGAAGCCGCCAATGATATCGCCGGTCATGCGGCCATTGTGTTTATTATGATTGGCAACAACTTAGTTACTCATGCGTGGAATAGTCATTTTAGTGGCGATTTACGCTCGTATAACAATACAATTTTAGACATGGCGCAATTAAAGGCCTTGCATACCGTAACAGGAACCAGCTTAACCAAGCTTGAACGTCAAGCGGACGGCACGATTCGCGCGCATTTTGAAGAAGAATTACCACATTGGAATACCCCAGGTACGGCTTACGGCTGGTTTGAAGTTGATCACGTTATACGTAGTACGGGTTTCCAATACGCAGACCCGATGATTTTCTGTGATTCTATTGCGCCTAAAATGGATTGCAAAAATAAATATCCTTTATTAAATTCAATATGGGAAAGCACAACTCAGGATATGTATTATGTTGGCGCAGCAATGGCCTCTCGTGATAAGAAAACCACGTCAGGATTGATTCATGGTTTTCGTTATAATATTCATGCTTTATTTAATATTATTAACAATCGTTATCATAATAAACCTTTCCCAAGCGACACCTTCGAATTAAAAACAGAAAACGATTTACAGGCCTTGGCCACGCATTTAATTTCTCGCTTTAGTACCTCGTCTGCGTTATTTCAATTATTTGGCTTAATTTCAGACGTGTTAATTATTGATAATGGTAAAGCTGAATTATTCTATGAATTACCGGTTGAATATGTGGTTAAAGAATCCATGTTTGCCAATAAAACCATTATCTTACTAACGTTAGAATTAGGCTTTGATAAATTTGAAAATGGTTTTAAAGACACGCTTAATTTCATCAGACTTAATGATTCGCAAGAACGCCCAGGTTGCGTTTCTTATTTACATCCTGTCTTCCGTTTGTATGAAAATGGTGAATTTATTAAAGGCGCAAATACCCGAAGCTCAACGCTAGTGCGTTTTGATCCAGCGGCTGATTTAATAGATGGTGATTTAGCTAATCTTAAACCACGCAATACCCTGTTAAATTTTGTTAATGGCGTTGCTAACGTGACGGATACCCATTTTTCAGAAGAGCACTTTTGTACAGACCCCGATCGACATGGTTTTATTCTGTGGGAAAAAGATGATCCACGCACCCAAAATCATGGCTTACAACGCTGTGCGTTAACGCCTGAATGCCCACAAGTGACGGCCATTGATTTTGAATCTTTTTATAAGAGAAATTCATTACATAAATAATATGGTTTTTGTTTGCTGAAAATCTTGGCAGCAGAGCACTAGCGAAGTGAAGATTTTTAGTTTCTGCTAGCACGTAGCGTGCAAAGTAAAATTGTAAGGCAGTCTGTACTGCGTGAAGTCTTTTTGAACCTATTTCTCAATCCCTTGTTGGCTTGAGACGAGGCGACGAGGATGGGTCTGTTGGTATGAAAGACATAAGCGGTCGCGTGTATTTTTGTGGACTTTTTCTAGTGCGATGCTGGAAAAATATTTTGCGAAAATCGCTATTCTATTTATGTAGATAATATGTTTTTTTTGTTAAAAGACATGTTATATTTTTGCCGCATTTATGAGGCTTATGTACTCATTTTTAAATCGTGGATCCAGGTGCAGAGTTACCTACTTCTAGTAATGTTGATTTTCCAAGTGTTCGTTTTGCGTGGATAACAGTGAAAGTGAATAAGCTATATTCAACATGCAAGCCAACAGCTTCGATTATGTTAACTGGAACTACAGTGAGCGGCTTCCCTATTTACGCGCCACCAGCAGGAGCACCTTATGCGTTTTCATTTAGCTACACAATGGACGCTAAGCCCGTATTTAACGACATTGTTTCGTTAAGCGCCGGTGTTGCCTTGTTGTATCGCGACACGGCACCTGGCACTATTACTTGGACAAAAAAAGGTCAATAATTGATTTTTTCTTGAGTTGAAAAGCTAACAGGCAGCAATGTCTGTTAGCTTTTTTATGCCGGAAAGTTTAATAAAAAGTGGGCAGGATAAATTATAATCTTTAGTTATTAAAGTGTTATCGGCATTATGGTAGACGTACTTCTAGTTATGATTAGTGTAGTTAAAACCATTCCTACAATTTTTTAAAAACTTAACTGAAGATATGGGAATAGAGTGTAGTGTCTGATATAACTCATTATTTTATGCTTTACACAAAAAGCATTTATGTTAATCGAAATAGTTTTGTAAGACAGTTTCTAAGGAATGTTAAAGATTTTTTTATATGAATGGCTGAGATATGCTTTTATTAATATAAATAGTTTTACTTATCAATAAGTTATTTTTTTTATTAAGGATGCTTAACAAAACAAAATAATGAAAATAGTATCTAAGTGATTGCGTATAATTAATCTCTTGGTATAATTCACAAATCGAATTAATTGGATTTAAAAGGCACGTAGCTCAGTTGGTTAGAGCACCACCTTGACATGGTGGGGGTCGTTGGTTCGAGTCCAATCGCGCCTACCAGAATTAAAGCACTGCAATGCAGTGCTTTTTTTTTTACACATAATTAACACTAAACATGCCGATTATTACTCTTCCTGATGGCTCGCAGCGTAATTTTGACCACGCCATTAGTGTGATGGATGTAGCCGCATCAATAGGTGCAGGGCTAGCAAAAGCAACATTAGCAGCCAAAATAGATAATGACTTAGTTGATGCGAGCACTATTATTGACAAAGATGTTGTTTTGCAGCTAATTACCTCAAAAGATGAAGATGGTTTAGAGATTATGCGCCATTCCACTGCGCATCTTTTGGCGCAGGCAGTTAAACAGTTATTTCCTCATGCACAAGTTACCATTGGTCCAGTCATTGAAAATGGCTTTTACTATGATTTTTCTTGTGAGCGTACCTTTACCCCTGAAGATTTAACTATCATTGAAGATAAAATGCGTCAATTGGTTGCTGAAGATCATCCAATAACACGCTCTATTTTATCAAGAGATGAGGCTGTTCAGTTTTTCACCGATTTGGGTGAAAACTATAAAGCCGAGATTATTTCCTCAATTCCAGAAGAGCAGTCACTAACGCTTTACAAACAAGCTGAATTTACTGATTTATGTAGAGGGCCACATGTGCCAAGTACTGGAAAAGTGGGTGCGTTTAAGTTGATGAAAATCGCGGGTGCTTATTGGCGTGGCAATTCAAATAATGAAATGTTGCAGCGTATTTATGGCACTGTCTGGCGAGATAAAAAAGAATTACAAACGTATCTTGAGCGTTTAGAAGAAGCAGAAAAAAGAGATCATCGTAAGCTTGCTAAAGTATTAGACTTATTTCATTCGCAAGAAGAAGCACCGGGCATGGTGTTTTGGCATGAAAAAGGCTGGTTGATTTATCAACAGGTAGAGCAATTTATTCGTGAAAAATTGCGTAATAATGGTTACGCTGAAGTTAAAACCCCGCAGCTTGTTGATCGTTCCTTATGGGAAAAATCAGGGCATTGGGAAAAGTTTGGTAGCATGATTTTTACTACTCATTCCGAGCATCGTGATTATGCAATCAAGCCCATGAATTGCCCGTGTCATGTGCAAATTTATAATCAAGGGATTAAAAGTTACCGTGATTTGCCAATTCGTTTAGCTGAATTTGGTTCGTGTCATCGTAATGAGCCATCAGGTACCTTGCATGGCTTAATGCGGGTAAGAAATTTTGTACAAGACGATGCGCATATATTTTGTACAGAAAATCAAATTCAAGCAGAAGTTTCAGACTTCATTGATATGCTCTTTGATGTCTATAAATCTTTTGGTTTTGAAGAGGTGATTGTTAAGTTGTCTACTCGTCCTGCAAATCGCGTGGGCGATGATGCGGTTTGGGATAAAGCAGAAAATGCCTTAGAAATTGCTCTTAACAACAAAGGTTTAAAATGGGAGCTTCAGCCTGGTGAAGGTGCTTTTTATGGGCCCAAAATTGAGTTTTCATTAAAAGATTGTATCGGTCGAGTCTGGCAATGCGGTACTATTCAAGTTGATTTCTCAATGCCACTGCGTTTAGATGCTGTGTATATTGCTGAAGATGGTAGTAAACAAGTGCCGGTGATGCTACACAGAGCCATTCTTGGTTCACTAGAACGGTTTATCGGCATATTGATTGAGCAGTACGCAGGCTATTTTCCATTATGGTTGTCGCCGATTCAGGTAATGATTTTAACTATTGCAGATCGACATGCTGACTATGCATTATTAATTGCTCGAACCCTTGAAAAACAAGCTGTGCGAGTAAAGCTAGATTTGAGAAATGAAAAAATAGGATTTAAAATCCGTGAACACTCAATGCAAAAAATACCGTATTTACTCATTGTAGGTGATAAAGAATTAGAAGAAAATGTAGTGACGGTAAGAACGCAAAAAGGTGAAGATTTAGGTGGTTTGTTAATTGATGATATTATTCAAAAACTGAGTAATGAAATTAACAACAAGGTATAAACATTGTTTGGAGGATTAGAGTATCGCTGCAAAAAAAGATGAAACGCGCTTAAACGACTCAATTACAGCAAGAAGAGTTAGGGTTACAGGTGCGGAAGGAGAGGTCTTAGGAATTATTTCTTTAGATGAAGCTAAGCAAATAGCGTATGCCGCTGATTTGGATTTGGTTGAAATTTCACCTAATGCAGATCCGCCAGTATGTAAAATAATGAATTATGGCAAATTCCAGTTTGAGCAAAATAAAAAACTGGCAATAGCTAAAAAGAAGCAAAAACAAATTCAAGTTAAAGAGATAAAGTTTAGACCTGGTACTGATGAGGGTGATTACCAAGTTAAATTAAAAAGTTTAACTAAATTTCTTAACGACGGTGACAAAACAAAAATAACAGTACGTTATCGTGGGCGCGAAATGGCTCATAGAGAGATTGGTATGGAACAGCTTAAGCGTATTGAAAAAGACTTAGAAGAAATTGCCATTGTTGAACAGTTTCCAAAAATGGAAGGGCGTCAAATGGTGATGGTCATGGCGCCTAAAAAGAAAAAATAATCAGTAAGTTATTACTCAGTAATTAGGTTTTGTCACACAGGGCGTGTAGCAAAGGTGTTTAGCTTTTTATTAGGCAACCGTATGTCGTTAGACATTAAAAAAACACCGTCAATTCATTTTGGGCTCAGCATTTTGCCTTGATTGATTTGTTCTCATGGATTTTTATTAATTGATTAGTTGGAGCAAACAAATGCCAAAAATTAAAACTAACCGTGGAGCCGCTAAGCGTTTTAGGCGTACTGGAAATGGTGGATTTAAATGCGGTCAGTCACATCGTCGTCATATTTTGACAAAAAAATCGACTAAAAGAAAAAGACAGTTACGTAAAGCCGCTGTTATTCATCCTTCAGATGTGCGTATGGCTATACGCATGATGCCCTATAGTTAATAAAGGAATATAAATCATGCCTAGAGTTAAACGTGGCGTTACTGCCAGAGCAAGACACAAGAAAATTTTAAAACAAGCAAAAGGTTATTATGGCGCGCGTAGTCGAATTTATCGCGTAGCTAAACAAGCTGTTATTAAAGCTGGACAATATGCTTATCGTGATCGTAAACAAAGAAAACGTCAATTCCGTGCCTTATGGATAGTTCGTATCAATGCTGCTGCGCGTATTTATGGTATTTCATATAGTCGCTTAATAAACGGCTTAACAAAAGCAAATGTGGGTATTGATCGTAAAGTCCTTGCCGATTTAGCTGTGCGAGATATTACTGCTTTTGGTGAAATTGCGAAAATTGCGATTGCACATCAAAGTCAGCCATAAGCTAACTCAAAAGAATCACTCTGATCTGTATTGTTGTGTATTATCGTGCAGATTAGAGATGAGTTATCCGTTAATTAAACTAATCTAGTAGAGTGCTTTCGTGTCAGTGAGTATTGAAGATATTCTCAAGCAAGGCTTATTAAAGCTTTCACACAGTGAAGATATTAACCAACTAGAACAGTTGCGTGTTGAGTATCTGGGTAAAAAAGGTTTTTTTACTGATAAGATGAAAGCATTGGCATCCTTAGACCCTGACTTAAGGCGTTCAGTCGGTCAGGTTATTAATCAAGCCAAGGATCAATTTCAAACTGAGTTAGAGCAAAAAAGAATCCTTTTAAATCAACAAGTATTAATAGAGCGACTGAGCAGTGAACGGATAGACGTTAGTTTGCCAGGGCGTGGACAAGCGCTTGGTCGATTACATCCAGTAACGACTACCTTAAGACGAATCAGTGAATTGTTTCGCAGTGTAGGTTTTGCGGTCGTCGAGGGTCCTGAAATCGAGGATGATTATCATAATTTTGGTGCATTAAATATTCCTGCTCATCATCCCGCACGGGCAATGCATGATACGTTTTATTTTGATGCCCACACGGTTTTACGAACACACACCTCGCCAGTACAAATTCGAGTCATGGAGTCTTCAGCGCCACCATTACGTGTAATTGCACCAGGTCGAGTTTATCGTTGTGATTCTGATATCACGCATACACCTATGTTTCATCAGGTAGAAGGCTTTGTTGTTGATCAAAACGTGAGTTTTGCAGATTTAAAAGGCACTGTTTACGACTTTTTGCGTAATTTTTTTGAAAAAGATATTCAGGTTCGCTTTCGACCTTCCTATTTTCCATTTACCGAGCCTTCCGCTGAAGTAGATATTGAATGCGTTATGTGTCATGGCAAGGGTTGTCGTGTATGTAGCCAAACAGGTTGGTTAGAAGTTATGGGATGCGGCATGATCCATCCTGAAGTCTTCAAGTCAGTCAATATCGATAGTGAAGCATACACTGGTTTTGCGTTTGGTATGGGCGTTGAACGCTTAGCAATGCTACGTTATGGAATTAATGATTTAAGATTATTTTTTGAAAACGACCTCCGTTTTTTAGAACAATTTAACTAACAGTGAGAATCTTTAATCATGAAAGTGAGTGAAGCCTGGTTACGAGAGTTCGTTAATCCACCCATTACGCTAGACCAATTAGTCGCTCAATTAACGATGGCAGGTTTGGAAGTTGATTCCGTAACACCAGCAGTTGCATCGTTTACTCATGTTGTCGTTGGTGAAGTGAGTGCGATAGCTCAGCATCCAGATGCTGATCGATTACATGTGTGCCAAGTTAACATCGGACAAGATGCATTATTGCAAATTGTGTGTGGTGCTCGTAATGTGCGTCAGGGTTTAAAAATACCTGTGGCACTATGTGATGCGGTGTTACCAGGTGATTTTAAAATTAAAAAATCTACATTACGCGGTGTTGATTCGTATGGCATGCTGTGTTCTGAAAAAGAATTGGGTTTAGCCTCTGAGTCACAAGGCTTAATGGAATTACCCGATGATGCGCCTCTTGGTTTATCTATCAGAGATTATTTAGCCTTAGATGATACGATTCTTGAGATTGATTTAACACCCAATCGCGCAGATTGTTTAAGTGTTGAAGGTCTTGCTAGAGAGATTGCAGTATTAAATGAAATAGATTGGAGTCCAGCGCTTATCCCTTCAGTTGCTGTTCAACATCAAGATATTTTATCTGTGCGTATTGATGATTCAGCAGCGTGTCCGCGTTATCTAGGTCGATTGATAAAAAATGTCGCTATTACAGCCTTGACTCCACGATGGTTGAAAGAGCGTTTAAGACGATCGGGTTTGCGCAGTGTAAATCCTATTGTTGATGTAACTAATTATGTCTTGCTAGAAATGGGGCAACCTATGCACGCCTTCGATGCGGCAAAGTTGCAAGGCGGTATAGTGGTTAGGCGTGCTAACGATGAATCAATTACCCTACTTAATCAGCAAACACTTACTTTGGATGCGCAAACTTTAGTTATTGCAGATGGTCATACACCTATTGCTTTAGCGGGAATAATGGGTGGAATGGATGCTTCCGTAACAGATGCAACCTCCGATATTATGCTGGAGTGTGCTTTTTTTATGCCTGAAAGTATTGCGGGTAAGGCGCGTAATTACGGCTTACATACCGATTCATCACATCGTTTTGAGCGTGGTGTTGATTATACGTTGCAAGCACGAGCAATGGAGCGCGCTACGCAATTAATTGTAGAAATTGCAGGTGGCGAAGTAGGTGTTGTGTTTGAGGCGACTGCGCACGCACAATTGCCTAAAAGACAGCCTATTATTTTAAGAAAACAACGTATAGAAAAAATACTAGGAACAGTTATTTCAGATGAAGTAATTGAAAACATCTTAAAGCGCTTATCGATGTTAGTTGAACGTCAAGATAATGCTTGGCAAATTACAGCTCCAGGATGTCGTTTTGATATTGCTATCGAAGCAGATTTAATTGAAGAAATTGCCAGAATTTATGGTTACAATCAATTACCAAGTAATTACCCTTTAGTACAGGCAAAATTGCAGTCTGTGACAGAAAAAGAAATTAGTGTAAATAGATTTGCAGATTTATTGGTTGATAAAGGTTATCAAGAAGCGATTACCTATAGTTTTGTAGACGAAGATAGTCAAAAAATAATTGCCCCTAATGAGGCGTTTATTCGATTAAAAAATCCAATTTCATTAGAAATGTCAGTGATGCGTACCACTTTATGGTGTGGCTTAATAAAAGCAGCGCAGCATAATGTTAATCGGCAACAAACTCGTGTCCGTTTATTTGAATCAGGCTTATGTTTTACTAAACATAATGACGCGCTGCATCAAGAACCTGCTTTAGCAGGTCTAGTGATGGGGTCAGTGACACCCGAACAATGGGGTGAAAAAATACGTAGTATTGATTTTTACGATGTGAAAGCAGATATAGAAAGTATTTTTGCCTTAACAGGCACAAACGTTCTATTTAAACAAAGCCAGCATCCTGCACTTCATCCTGGACAAACGGCAGAAATATATACACAAGATGGTGTGCTGCTTGGTTTTTTTGGTATGTTACACCCAACACACGAAAAACATTTTGGTTTTGAATCCGTGGTTTTTTTATTTGAATTTAAGTTGAATCAATTAAAAATCAAACAACAAAGCGTATTTACACCGTTGTCAAAATTTCCATCCGTAAGAAGAGATTTAGCGTTATTAATTAAAAATGACGTTTCTGCTCAGGAGGTTATTGAGTGTATAAAATCAATTGAAGCGAGTAATTTAAAAGAAGTAAAGATTTTTGATATCTATCAAGGTAAAGGTATTGAAGAGGGCTTTAAAAGCATAGCGTTAAGCTTGCATTTACAAAACGATGCACAAACATTAACTGATTTGGTCGTTGATGATACAGTGAAAAGTGTATTAGCTACATTGACTTATAAAATTAGTGCAAAACTAAGGGATTAACAAATATGGCATTAACAAAGGCAGAATTTGCAGACTGTTTATTTGAAGAAATAGGCTTAAATAAGCGCGAAGCAAAAGAAATGATAGAATTTTTTTTCGAAGAAATAAAAAGCTCGTTAGAACGTGGTCATCAGGTAAAGATTTCTGGATTTGGAAAATTTGAGCTGAGAGATAAAAATAGCAGACCAGGACGCAATCCAAAAACGGGTGAGGAAATACCCATTACTGCACGCAGGGTTGTTACTTTCCGCTCAGGTCAAAAACTAAAAGCGCGAGTCGAAGCTCATGTTGGAGCCGAGTAATAACAACGATTTACCACAGATACCCGATAAGTGTTACTTCACTATTGGTGAGGTAAGTGAGTTATGTGCAGTAAAGCCACATGTTTTACGTTACTGGGAGCAAGAATTTCTTGAATTAAGTCCAGTAAAAAGACGTGGCAATCGACGTTATTACCAAAAGCATGATGTTTTAATCATTCGTCAAATTAGATCATTGCTTTATGATCAAGGCTATACAATTGGTGGGGCTAGAGCCTATTTGGTTCGTAGTGAGGTTTCCGTTACAGTAAAGCCCCAAAAAAAATTAATAGTGCAAATTATTAATGAATTAGAAGAGTTATTTGAATTATTAAAATAAATTTAAGTAAGTCTTAGATTTTCGTTAGAAACAATTATATGTCGGGGCGTAGCGCAGCTTGGTAGCGCACTTGTCTGGGGGACAAGGGGTCGTAGGTTCAAATCCTATCGTCCCGACCAATTAAATCAAAGGCTTACGATTAATTTCTTAAGCCTTTTTTTGTGCGTGTAGTAAATTTGTCTCAGGCATAGTCGGCATTGTTTTTGAATTACTCGCATAGTCTTCAAGATGCTTACTCGATAAATGCGCGTAACGTAATACCATCGACAAATCACTCCAGCCACCAAGCTCTTTTAAAATGTGTAAAAGCGTTCCGTTTTGGATGTGATGACTTGCCCAGGTGTGTCTTAAGTCATGCCAGCGAAAATTCTCAATGCCTGCGCGTTTTAACGCCTTGCGCCACGCTTTGTTATTAGCAACAATAAGCTTATTGCTTTTATACGTGAACACATATTCATGATGTTTTCCCAGCTGCTCAAGGATGACTTGAATGGCCTCATCGTTTAACGGCACTGAGATGCCTTTGCTTGCTTTTGCTTGATTAGCATGTATCCACGCGCAACGTCTCTGTATATCAAGTTGATCCCAACGCAAGCCGGTGACATTCGACTCGCGTAAACCTGTTGCTAAACTGAATTTTGCCAAGGCTTTCACGTGTTCGGGCAATTCTTGCATTAAACGTGATTCTTCATCCTCAGTTAACCATCTGACAATTCCAGACGGTTCGGGCATGTTGAAAAGTCACGGGCTACTTCTAAAAATGTGTGTAATGTTCTTGCATCACAGGCGTTAGTCATCACGCCGCCTATGTCAGCTTAGAAAACAGGGATAAGGTCTTGGGTTGCCACTTGGGCAGATATTGTGTTCATGGTAGTACCTATTTAGTTTTTTCGATTACAGACAATGGTGTCAGGAGCTCGAAACTGTTAATAGACGGTCAGGCCTACTCCCGACATTGATCTGAACCATATTGTTAATATAAACAAAAAGGTTGAAAAAATGGCTGGCACAAAAAAATCGCATGGTCTGTCGGGTGCGGTTGTCCGCTATTAGAGGAGATTTCGAGACTCCGGCGCAAAGCACTGGCCCAAACCGGCGGCAGTGTCAATGCCAATTGTCTATTGAAATAATTTCGATACAATAGACGCCATGACCACACAACAACGCTTCCTTAATAAATACCGCCTTGAACTCCGTGAAAACGACCATGAACCCATGCACGTTCATTTTGTCGGTGGTGACATCAACGCCAAAATTGATTTGGCAACGTTAAAAATTGTAGCGGGTGCGATTCATGCCAGTTTAAAAAAGGAAGTTTTGATAGGGCTACAAGAAAATCAAGCCCACATGATTGAGGAATGGAAAAGATGTCAACAACAATGAAACGCCCCCGACTTTTAGCGGTTGAAGCCCTTGATGATTACCAGCTACGTCTGCATTTTATCAATGGCAGCATTTACACGGTGTCAATGGCCGGGGAGCTGGAAAAACCGCAAGGCTTCGTCTTTTAAAAGACCCCACTGTGTTTAAAAAAGCCGCCATCGTTGCGGGTGAAGGTTGGACAGTTGAATGGCAAGATTTGGATATTCAATTTTGTGCTGATATTCTCTGGCTTGACGCACAAGCCCAACACACCACCGATGAAAATACCCGTATTTTCGCCACTTGGCGGGCGCGTTAACGGCTTGTCGCTTGCCGATGCGGCAAAAGCATTGGGGATGACCCCGCGCATGAGTGCTTACGGTACAGGAAAACGTCCCGTGCCGCGCTATATCGCGCTTGCCTGTAAAGGTTGGGACGCGGAGCGGAACGGTCTTGAATGAGTTGCTTGATTTCATCCTGCGTTGCTAACGACAAACCGCCTTCTACGGCTACCTTGGTTTTTTTTAGGGGGAGGGATTTTAGTGTGGGTTGTGTTGTTGATAATGCCTCGATTACGCCCACATACTAAACCACGCTTTGATACCATTGCTAGAGTTATCAAAGCATGGGGCATTAAACTTCTTTTTAGCCTGTTGTTGTGTAGTAAAAACGTCACAACACAAGAAAGCAGTTAACGTGCAGTGTAGTAAACATGTAGTGCTGAAATTCATGGAAATTATTTTAAGCTATTGAATTTGTTGTATTATTATAATTATTTCTTGTACTGAGCACAAGCGGGTGTAGGTTCACATCCTATCGTCCCGACCAATTAAATCAGTAAGTCCGATTTTAATGGTTAAGGGAAGTATGCGCTTTATTAAGTGTTTATATTAGGCAGCCTTGAGGATTGAAAAATGTCTAAATAATTCAGTTGGCATAGCGTTATTTAATTGCCATGTAATTGAAATAGGTTTTTCACCTTCTGCTTTAACTAAGATAACTTCCCCTAATGACGCATAAGCAGTGTCTTGATTTTCACGTACGAAAAGAAAAAATCGCCAGCCATTTGGGTTTGTTTTATTCACGCTTTCAAGATAGCGCTGTCCAGTTGGATTTTTAGAGCCGGCTACATTTTGAGATTGCCAATGAAATAAGGTCGGACTAATTGCATAATCATGATATTGAATACGCTCAGCAAAGCCGGAACTTTTATCTAACGTAACAAACATTAATTCTATTTTGTATTCTGATAACGGTAAACAACCCTCTCTAAAAGCAGGACGCTTAGTCGCGTTAGCATAGCCGATTGCCGTAATAATATCTGATCTGGAATAACGGTTATGCAGACAGAGTACCCATGTTAAGGGAGTGTTATCTAAAGGTGAAGGCTGATGAAAAGATTGCTCTAAGCGCCAAGCAATGACTTCAAGTAGTTCGGCTTTAATCGCAGGATGTTGCGCTATCAAGTTTATAAAATCAACTGGTGTTATCAGTTCGGTTTGCTTTACTAAAAAGCTATGAGCCAGTATTTGTAATCGGGTTTCATCTAGTGTGTTGACAGCTAAAGCGTTACACCATGAATTTAAAATAGTAATATCATCTACATATAAAATACTGCCTATTCGACCTAACAGTTCTGATTCTCGCGGCCCCTGCTTAAGTGTTGGAAGTTGAGCTCGGCGTTTAAGCTCAGTCCAAGAATATTTGCCAGAATATACATCACTAATTTCTAAGGTGTTTTCAATTAAAAAATTTTTAAGCGTAATTTGGTTTTTATTTTTAGTGTTTGCCCAAGCAATTAGTTCTGCTGTTAGTCGAGTGACATTGAGTTTTAATGCGGATTTAAGGCTTTCTAAAACACGTTGTCTGGCCACCCGATCAAATTGAATATGGCAACCGGTGGGTAATAAGCCAAAACCCTTTTCAACGGACTCTTTTATCGCCAATCTTGTCTGTCCGGTTAACGTTCTTAGTAAAATATCAAATCTAAATTCTTTAGAATAACTGCCTACAAAATCTAAGACTAAACAACTGGTTTTATCTCGGGCTAAACGAAGTCCACGACCTATTTGTTGTTGAAAGATGACGGGGCTTTGTGTTGGACGTAATAAAAGTAAGGTGTTAACGTCAGGTATATCCACGCCTTCATTAAATAAATCACAGGTAAAAATAATTTTGATTGTTCCGTGTTTAAGTTGACTAATGGCGTGATCGCGTTCCTTTTGAGTATGTTTGCCTGTTATTGCTAGGGCAGGTAATGAGTGTTTATTAAAATACTCAGCCATGAAGTCAGCATGATTTACACTAATACAAAAACCAATTGCTTTTAGTTTGTTGAGGTCACTGACATAGGTGTTTATCGCTATCAGTGCTGAGCGAGCACGAATGTCACTAGCTGAAATGATTTTATCAAGTTGCACATCAACATTGGCTTGCTTCCAATTAATACTAGATAAATCAATTTCATCATGGCTGGCATAATATTCAAAAGGGGCAAGTAATTCTTGATCTAAGGCATCCCATAATCGTAAGGTCACTGCAGGTGAGCCATCGGGTCTTGGATCAAAATAGTGATTTAAACTTTTGCCGTCCGTTCTTTCTGGGGTTGCTGTCAGTCCTAGCAGTATTTTGGGTTTAATTGTCGACGCTACTTTATCAAAAGACTGCGCCGGTAAATGGTGTGCCTCATCAATAATGACCATATTCCAATAATCAGCACCGTAGCGTGAAATTAAATCACGACTATGTACTGTATTAATTGTCGCAAATAAATGATCATGTTGACTGGCTTGATTATTACCATCTAATAAATCAGCAAAATTAGTGTCGTGTAAAACCTGTCTAAAAGTGCTGATCGCTTGTTGTAATATCTGTATGCGGTGAGCGATAAATAATAAGCGAGGTTGACCGCCTTGTTCTTTAGCTAAACGAGCATAATCAAAGGCGGTGACAACCGTTTTACCCGTCCCTGTGGCTGCGACAATTAAATTTCGATACCGTTGATGAGCTCTTTCTGTTGCTAAACGATCTAGCATTTCTTGTTGGTAAGGTTTTGGGCTTAAATCAAACCATGTTTGGATAGCAATGGGTTCAAGATTATTGTTAGCGTTAGTTCCTCGATATCTTTCAGTCTGTAAAGCTTTTTCTAAGGCGTCACGGTGCTCTTGATTGTTGGGGTCATAATGAAGAAATTCACCATCATTCCAGAGTGTTTCGAAATGGGCTTGGGCATTTTTAAAAATAGCTGCGTTTGAAGCTTGGGTAAGTTTAACTGTCCATTCGATACCGCTAATTAAGGCAGATTCTGAAAGGTTTGCACTCCCAATAAAAGCGGAACCAAAACCACTTTGGCGCTGGAAGATCCAGGCTTTTGCATGTAAGCGAGTGCGCCGACCATCTAAGGATATTTTTAAATTTACATTGGGTAATTCGGCTAATGCGTTAACGGCTCTTGCTTCTGTTGCACCAATATAGGTGGTGGTTAAAATTCTGAATCGCGTTCTTGATTGTCCTTTAGCATCCACGGCAGTGGCTTGTTTTAAAATATCAATAATTTTTCTAACACCGCTCCAAGTGATAAAGCTCACTAAAATATCGACGTTATCTACAGCGTGTAATTCGGCAATGAGTTCTTGTAGTAAAGAGGGTTCGCTTCGAGAAGAACTAAATAACCAGGGCGTCCTTAAGCCGGTGATAGGAAAAACGCCAGGCATATCTTTATCGTGTATGGATTTTAAAATTTGTGGTGGATGGGCTATTTGAACTATTTCAACTTCATTTTTTGCTGCAAGGCGGGTGGTTTTTAGCAGCGTTGAAATAAACTGTAATTCTGTTTGTGATTGTTCAAAGTCTGAACCAGTCGCTGCAGACATTTTGTCTAATAACTCAGGTAAGCGGTTAATAAGGTCATTAATAAGATACTCTCTTGTTTCATGAGCGGAAGACGGGCGAACACTGGCTTGATTGTTTGAAATTAATCGCTTAATGTCATCTAATTCATCTTCACTAATAAGACGATCATAGAGTCCTATGGGTAATGTAGTCATTCAAAATCCTTTAGTTAATTTCGCTTAGTGTGCATATTTTTTAGCAAGTTACTATGAATGAATTCATTCTATCATTGACTTACTTTTCTCTTATAAGCATACGTATCTACACAATTTTATTTATTAAAAATCATAAGGTTAAATGAATAATAATATTGTATTGAGCGGCTAGTTTTGTGTCTGATAAGTTCGATTTCTTGATTGATTCCTTGATTCCTTGATTTCTTTACGAATGAGTGGAGTCGTTTTTGCCTGTGAATGAACAGTGTGACTCATGCTCTTATATCCTGTTTAGCTGTTTGATAGTGTTCTTGTAAATAAGCCGTTGCACGGAAGAATGGCCAACTACGAATGGGTATACAGTGTCGTAATGAAAATTGCTGGTTAAACTATGTTGCTTTAATTTCATGCTTATTGCTTGGCGGGAATGTTAATTATCCATAAATAGGCAATCAACCACGCTACAACAGTAATCATTGCACTGCATGAAAACACGACGACTGGACCTACGTCTTCCCAAAATAAGCCTGCATAATAAGCACCGATAACGCCACCAATCCCATAGCAAATACTGCCATAAAAGGCTTGCCCCTTGCCTTGATGATGCTGACCAAAATAATGATGAATTAGATGGATAGCTGCGGCATGAATACCACCAAAACTGGCGGCATGTAAGCATTGTGCAAGCACTAAGCCCCAAAGTTGATCGGCATACCACGCGATCAACAGCCAACGAACGGCTGTTAAGGCAATGCTAGATAACAATACTGTGCGCAAAGAAAAGCTAGCCAGTAAACGCTTCATAAACAAAAATAATACAATTTCTGCCACGATACCTAATGTCCATAAACCGCCAATTAATAAGGCGGAATAATGAAAGTGTTTAAGATAAATTGAGTAAAAAACATAATAAGGCGTGTGCGCACATTGTAATAGCGTACCACTGATAAAAAAGGCTAACACTTCTGGTTTTTTAATGATGGACAGTAAGCGTTCGTGTTTATGCGCAGTGTCAAGGTGACGTGGTGCTTCAGGAACAATTAAACTGGTGAGAGCGACTAAGCCCAGCAACAGCGTAATGGCAATGGGTAATAAGCTGAGCGGTTGATGATCTAATAATTTGCCGATACCTAACACGGCAACAATAAAACCAATTGAGCCCCAAATTCGAATATGGCTATAACGATGGGGTTCATTTTTTAAATGAAATAAGGTATTGGCTTCAAATTGAGGTAACGATGCATTCCAAAAAAAACTAAAACTTAGGGTTATCCATGCAATCCACTGGTAGTCACGAGTGAACAAAAAGCCACTGTATAAGAGCACTGCAAAAAACGACGCGACCCGAATAATGATCATGCTTTTTTGGCTATAGTCCGCCAACCAGCCAAATACATTGGGCGCAATGATTTTAGTGCCCACCATTAAGGCAAAGAGTTCGCCAATATCCGCAGCATTAAAGCCGATGTATTTTAGATATAAATTCCAATACGGGGTACTGGCACCCAAAATAGCAAAATAAAAGAAATAAAAAGAGGACAGTCGCCAGTACGGTAGAGTCATTGAGAGTGCATTAAAAAGTTAATAGAGGGTAATGACCTCGCAAAACAGCCAAGGGTTTTGCCGTGCCGTGCCTTCTGTTAGCACTGTGGTTGTTATTGTGTGCCAGCATCAGGGAAGAATTCTTCAAACCATGTGTTTGTAGGTTCTGCCACAGGTTCGCCGCATGAGGCAGTGGCTTTCGGTTCGGAACCTGCAATGTAGGGATAGCTTTTTACATTGCTACAGTAATCATTAGCTAAGAGACCGCTGTAACGATCGATAGCGACTAACTTAATATTATCGGGCGGTAATAAACTTACCGGTTGAGTGGAGATTTTTTTCATTATATCAATCCATACGGGTAACGCACCTGTAGCACCTGTTAAGCCAATGGGTTTGTTATCATCACGTCCCACCCACACTGTAGCTAAATAATCGCCGGTGTAGCCTGCAAACCAGCTATCTTTAGCGTCATTCGTGGTGCCTGTTTTACCAATTAAGCCATAGTCATCAGGAAACGCTTTATAGGCAGAGGTGCCCGTTCCTTCGTGCATAACTTCTTGTAATATCGTGTTGACAATGAACGTGGCCGCAGGATCAACGGTTTGTTTAACGTTAAAAGCATAGCTTTGTAAATGCTCGCCATTAGCGGAAACTACCGCACGGATTGCTTTAATGGGGGTTAAAAAACCATCACCTGCTAAGGTTTGATAGAGTTGCGTGACTTCAAGCGGAGATAATTCGCTAGCACCTAATAATAGCGAGGGTAGCAGGGGAACCTCCTTATTAACGCCCATATTGCGTAAGGTTTTGGCAACACGAGCGATACCAACATCCATGCCAATACGGACGGTGGCTAAGTTATATGATTTTGCCAATGCAGTATGCAGCGGAATATGTCCGTGTTCTTTATGATCGTAGTTTTTAGGAATCCAATCAGTGCCGTTTTGTCCTTTAACAACCACAGTGGAATCGTTCAAGCTGGAGGTGATGGTGTATTTTTCGGGTAGTTCTAAGGCGGTTAGATAAATGACAGGTTTAATTAACGAGCCAATCGGTCGAACTGCATCTAAGGCACGATTAAAGCCACCCACAGAGTTTTCACGACTGCTGACCATGCCGACAATTTCAGCATTATCGCGTCGGGTAACCACCACCGCAGTTTGCAAATCTTTAGCTTTAGATGATTTTTCTAACTGAGACAGCTTGTCTGCCACTGTTTGCTCAAGATTTTCTTGGATTTGAGTGTCCAGTGTAGTGAATATTTTTAAGCCCTCAGAGGTAATGTCTTCCTCGCGGTATTCTTCTTTTAGGCGGCGTTTCACTAATTCTAAGAAGCCTGGATAGCGATTGCCAACGCGCTGTGGTTTAGGGATAACATTAAGAGGTTTTTGTTTGGCGATAGTGGCGTCTTCTTCGTTTAAATAGTGTTCTTGTACCATTAAATCCAAAACCAAATTACGACGTTGTTTGGCACGTTCAGGGAAGCGACGCGGATCGTATTCAGACGGGCCACGAACCAAAGCAATTAATGACGCTAATTGTTCTAGCGGTAATTCTTTTAAATTATTGCCAAAATAAAACTCACTTGCTAAGCCAAAGCCATGCACTGCATTTACGCCATTCTGAGCTAAGTAAATTTCATTAAGATACGCTTCTAAAATTTCATTTTTACTGTAACGAAATTCTAAAATTAACGCGATAAAGGCTTCTTTTATTTTCCTTTCTAAGCTGCGTTTTGAGCTTAAATAAAAATTCTTCGCCAATTGCTGAGTGATGGTGCTGCCGCCTTGTACCATGCCGCCCGCGCGTAAATTTGCCCATAGCGCACGACCAATACCGCGTAAGGAAATACCATAATGCTGATAAAAATCTTTATCTTCAGAGGCTAACAAACCTTTGATGAGCGCGTCAGGAGCATCATTAAGTTTAAGTAATACCCGATCTTCTTTAATGGCAGGGTAAAAACTGCCAATTTGCACTGGATCCATGCGTATAAGCGCAATGGCTTCGGCAGAGTTAGCATCTGTTAATTGGCTAATGCCCGTATCATCAAAATCGATTTGTAAGCGTGCACTAGGTTGTTGCGTGTCCCAAAAGGCAAACTCTCGGGTTTTTACTAAAAATTGCTGGGCTTTTTTTGTGTAACTACCCTCAAAACGTAAATGGCTATCAAGACGATAATTAAGTTGTTTAAGAAGATTTTCAAAGTGTTGCGCTGAAATAGGCTGGCCTACATACAATTCCACTGGATTAGCATATACATGCGCTGGAATTGACCAGCGTTTACCATCAAATTGTTGTCTTACATTAAAATCTAAAAAGCTTAAATAACTGATAAGAATAAATGCACAGCCTGCACTTGCGATCAGGGTGATATTTTTAAACCAACGCGTACCCACGCGCACGCCCTTAACGGGTGTTGGAGGGGAGTTTTTTTTAGTCCCGTAGCGAGAGGACGTTTTTTTTCTGTCAGCCATAATTTAAAGATTGAGGTAAGCCGTTGCCGTATTAAGAAAAAAATTAACTGTCGGCAAACCATTGTTGTCGATAGTCCTGATAGGAATACTGTTTGAGCCGTTCTAAGTGCTGTCCATTGTAGCGAAAAATACTGGGAAAATTATAACCATTAAAGCGATTGGCTTTGACTAAGCTGTACGCACCCACATTGATAAAACTCAGCTTATCACCTATGCACAACGGCGTGGTAAAACGATATTCGCCAAAAATATCGCCTGCTAAACAGGTACACCCCACCACAAGCGCACGATAATTGCCAGTGGGGTCGTGTTCAAATAGTTGAGGGCTTTGTTGATATTCAAAGACTTCGGGCAAATGATTGATGGACGTATCTAAGACCACAATTATTTTGCCATCACTATTAAACAAATCAATAACAGTGGCGATAAGCGTGCCACTTTGTTTTACCAGTGCATTGCCAGGTTCACTGTATACAGACAGTGCGTAGTTTTTTTGTAAGCCGTGCATACAGTCAATAAAGGGCGTGTGCTGGCTTATTTTATTAAGTAAATACCCCCCGCCTAAATTCAGCCAAGTCAGCCTGGTTAAGTGATCGTGAAAAGTATGCGTTAATTTATCAATTGTTGTTAGCAGAGGAGAATAATTTTCTGCTGCAAACACAGTGTGAAAATGTAAGCCCGAAACCTGTTCAATTGCAGATGATTGCCATAATTGCTCGATATCAACCCCTAATTTTGAAAAAGAACGGCAGGGGTTGTAGCGCTCATCTTGCAAAAACGAGAGCTTAGGATTAACCCGTACACCAATAGAAACCTTGTTTTCAAGCTGTTTAGCATACAGCGCGTGATGTGTTAAAGAATTAAAATTAATATGTGTGCATAACTCAGCGAGTTCAGCCAGTTCATGCGCTTTTATGCCTGGCGTAGTTAAATGAATTTCTTGTGATGGGGAAGCGCATTCACGTGCCAAACGCGCTTCAAATAAAGAGCTAACAGAAAAACCTGTGACATAAGGTTTTGCACTGAGTAAAACAGAAGAGAAAGGCATGGATTTAATAGAATAAAGTATTTTACAGCCGCTTGAAGCCTGTAATCTCTGCACAGTATGAAAAGCTTCTTGCAGCGTGACTTCATTGATTATCCAAGCGGGCGAGTCATCAAGCAGTGCTTTTATGTGGGCTATAGTCATCTGATGATGCTCCATTATCCAGGTTGAGAAGAAAGGTGTCAGGTGACACTATTTTACATCGATAAGTAGAATAAATACGATTAGCAAGAGCTTGTCTTGACTGTATTGCTTATTATTTGGAGTAAAAAAGCTTCAGCTTTTTTGGTGTTATGACAACAATAGCTGAATAGACTTTGAACGTATTGGCATCCATGTTAACTGTAGTGGTTCTAATGAGAATTGCTGATGTTTACGTTTTTAAGTTTAGGGTGCAATATAATCGTTTATAATTACTCGCTTGTTATTAAAGTCGGCTACCAATTTAAAGCTGGACACAATTAAAGGTTAAGCAGTTTATGACAGCCTTTCGGCTACACTCAGGAAGCTTTTGTCGAGCCATGAACGGCTTAACGGTCAAGCCTGGTTAAATGCCCCGCGTTAAATTGGTAGCCTTAAAGTCAAGCACATCAGGGAGAAAGGTTGTCGTCATGCAAGAAATCAATCCAATAAAAAATAAAATAGCAGATTTAAAAAGTCGCGGGCTTTCACTTAGGGGGTATCTTTGACTACGAAATAAAAAATGAACGCCTTGTTGAAGTGTTACGCGAATTAGAAAACCCAACAATTTGGAACACCCCCGACGTAGCGCAAGCGTTGGGAAAAGAGCGTGGACAATTAGAAATAGTTGTCAACACGATTAATGATTTAGCTCAGGGCTTGGTGGACGCAGAAGAATTATTAATCATGGCGGTAGAAGAGGATGACGAAGAAACCGTAAATATTGTTGTAAACGATCTTGAACATTTCGAAACGCAAGTGGCTAGGCTAGAATTTAGACGGATGTTTTCTGGTGAAATGGATGCAAATAATGCTTTTTTAGATATTCAAGCGGGTTCAGGCGGCACCGAGGCACAGGATTGGGCATCAATGTTAGAGCGCATGTTTTTACGTTGGGGTGAACGCAAAGGCTTTAAAACAGAATTAATCGAAGAATCAGATGGTGATGTGGCAGGGATAAAAAGTGCGACTATTCGTTTTGAAGGTGACTACGCATTTGGCTGGTTACGCACAGAAACAGGGGTGCATCGTTTAGTTAGAAAATCACCTTTTGATTCAGGTAATCGTCGTCATACCTCGTTTGCCTCAATATTCGTGTCACCTGAAATTGATGATGACATTGCTATTGATATTAATCCTGCGGATATTCGTGTCGATGTTTATCGTGCCAGTGGCGCAGGTGGGCAGCATGTAAATAAGACAGAATCAGCGGTGCGTATGACGCATAATCCAACGGGGATTGTGGTGCAATGTCAAAATGATCGTTCGCAACATAAAAACCGTGACACCGCAATGAAGCAATTAAAAGCAAAATTGTATGAATTAGAAATGCGCAAGCGTAGTGAATCAGCTCAGGCCGTGGAAGATACTAAATCAGATATTGGTTGGGGCAGTCAGATTCGCTCGTATGTGTTGGATCAATCGCGTATTAAAGACCTGCGTACTGGTGTCGAAACAGGAAATACCCAAGCGGTATTAGACGGGGATTTAGACCAGTTTATTGAGGCCAGTTTAAAAAGCGGCCTGTAATCAACTTTTTTACTATTATTTTTATGAGCTTATAACCATGATGACTTCAGCGTTTAATGAAAAACGACAATTCCACCGCATCACCTTTCAGTCTGATGCTATTTTAAAGTCTGCTACGTCACAATGGCGATGCCAGGTTTTGGATTTATCACTTAACGGTTGTTTAGTGCAATTTACTGAGGATTGGCAACAACATAGTCCAGAAATCTACACGCTGGAATTAAGCTTATCCGACGATATTGACATCATCATGGAGCTGTCCATGGCTCATCAGCACGAAAAAATCGTAGGCTTTAAATGTGAATACATTGATTTTGATAGTTTTTCTAATTTATCACGATTAATCGAGCTGAACTTAGGCGATAGTCAATTACTCGAGCAAGATTTATTAGCCTTAGCTGAACTAAAAAAGCACCAAGACTAAGCGCTGCCAAATTACAGCGTTTATTCATCTATGCCTGCTTAGCAGGTAACTGTCCATACTTTTATTATTTACTATGTCAGAAATACAACACGACGAACAAGAACAAATCAAACAGCGCCGTCAAAAACTTACCGACTTGCGCACTCACAGCATTGCCTTCCCCACCGATTTTCGTCGCAACTCGATGGCAGGTGAACTGCTAACGCGTTATCAAGATTTATCAAAAGACGCATTAGAGGCCGAACCTATTCGCGTTAAATTAGCTGGGCGAATAATGACGCGGCGAATTATGGGAAAAGCCAGTTTTTGTCATATTCAAGATATGTCTGGTCAACTACAGTTATATGTCGCGCGTGATGCTTTGCCAGAAAATATCTATAACGAGCATTTTAAAAAATGGGACATAGGCGACATCATTGGCGTAGAGGGCGTATTATTTAAAACCCAAACCGATGAACTTAGCGTTAGAGTTGAACAGCTTCGTTTATTAACTAAAGCACTACGGCCATTACCAGAAAAATTTCATGGTCTTGCCGATCAAGAAATCAAGTACCGTCAGCGTTACTTAGATTTAATTATGAGTCAGGACTCACGGAATACCTTCCTTATTCGTTCAAAAATTGTAGCGTATATTCGTCAATTTTTAATTGAACGACAGTTTTTAGAAGTTGAAACGCCGATGATGCAAGTGATTCCAGGCGGCGCAACGGCACGTCCTTTTACCACGCATCACAATGCCTTAGATATGCAGCTTTATTTGCGCATCGCCCCCGAATTATATTTAAAACGTTTAGTCGTGGGGGGCTTTGAGCGCGTGTTTGAAATTAATCGTAACTTCCGTAATGAAGGCTTATCTACGCGTCATAATCCAGAATTTACCATGCTGGAGTTTTATCAAGCGTATGCCGAATACCACGATTTAATGGACTTAACTGAAGCGTTGTTGCGCGGTATAGCTGAAGAAGTTATGGGTTCAAGTAAAATAACTTATCAAGGTGAAGACTATGATTTTGCCCAACCCTTTCAGCGTATGACGGTGGTTGAATCAATCTTACATTTTAATCCTCAGTTAACTTTAGCTGATTTAAACACCCGCGATGCCGCAGTTAAGGTAGCTCAAGGCTTAGCTTTACCCATTAAAGACGGTTATGGCTTAGGTAAAATTCAAATTGAAATTTTTGAAAAAACGGTAGAAAGTCGCTTATTGCAACCTACGTTTATCACCGCTTACCCTGTTGAAGTGTCGCCATTAGCACGACGTAACGACAATGATCCGCACGTCACTGATCGCTTTGAATTTTTTGTGGGGGGGCGTGAAATTGCTAATGGTTTTACCGAGTTAAATGACGCGGAAGATCAAGCTGCACGTTTTCAGCAACAAGTTGAAGAAAAAGACGCGGGCGACGATGAAGCGATGCATTTTGATGCAGATTATATCACCGCCTTAGAACATGGCATGCCACCTACCGCAGGCGAAGGCATAGGCATCGATCGCCTAGTGATGTTATTTACTGATGCGCCGTCTATTCGTGATGTCTTGCTTTTTCCACACATGCGCCCTAAAGCGTAGTCACAAGCACGTTTCATTATGCCCCAAGCACGCCGCTTTCATGCTGAGCTGAGTCCTAAAAAACCAGACTGTTAATGATTCGCGGCACGTTTGGTTTGCGTCAGTAGTGCCTCAGCAGCAGGTGCGTCATTTTCCCACAACACTATTAGGTATAAAAACCACCAAGCAATGCGCTAGTACGGTTTCTTTTGCTGCCCTGGCGGATCTATACTTCGAGCGGCAAAAGAGTGCGGTGTGTAGAAAAAGCAATATAAGTGGGCGCGTAATTATTCAGCCCCCTGCTAAACCAACGTTGTCAGCACAGACTTCCCCCTTTGACAAAGGGGGACTGAGCCTGTCATGAGCCAGTCGAATGACTTACGTGGGAGCGGTTTGAGCCGCTCCCACAATAAAGCAATTCATGGCTGTTCGGAGTATAGATAGTGACCCTCCACGTTACGATAAAATCAGTAATTTTTATAAACTGACATAATATGATGCTATGTTTTATGTCATGATAAGGTGTAATTAAATTATGCGTGCGCTAGAAATTCAGCAGCAGATATTAGTCGTCACTGAACGCGACATACCCACGCCCTTAGCATATCAAGTGCTGATAAAGGTTTACGCGGCCGGTGTTAATCGGCCAGATGTGTTGCAGCGTCAAGGTTTATATCCACCGCCAGAAGGGGCTTCAGATATTCCTGGCTTAGAAGTCGCGGGGATTATCATTGCGTGTGGTCATGCCGTGACGCCTTGGCAATGTGGCGATGCTGTGTGTGCGTTAGTGACTGGCGGAGGGTATGCTGAATATTGCCTGGCCTCGGCAGCACTGTGTTTGCCGATGCCAACGGGTTTTACTTTTGTTCAAGCCGCAGCATTGCCCGAAACATTTTTTACGGTGTGGAGTAATTTAGTCGATCGTGCCAACTTAACCGCCAACGAAACCCTGTTAGTGCATGGTGGGAGTAGCGGCATTGGCACAACAGCAATACAATTAGCTAACGCTCGCGGTGCAAAGGTCTTGGTGACGACGGGGTCTGAGCAAAAAGGTCAGGCATGTTTAGCCTTAGGAGCCGCCGCAGCAATTAACTATCGAACACATGATTTTGTGGCTGAGGTTAATCGGCTTACGGCGGGAAAGGGGGTGGATGTTATTCTCGATATGGTCGGCGGTGATTATATACCCAGAAATTTTAAGTGCATGGCGTTTGACGCGAGGTTAGTGGTGATTGCTTTACAAGGTGGCACGAAGGCGGAGATTAACTTATTGCCGCTCATGTTACGACGCTATACCTTAACGGGGTCAACCTTGCGTGGACGAAGTGATGACGTTAAAGCTCAGTTAGCGCAGCAACTGCATCAGCAGGTTTGGCCATTATTAAGCAGTGGTCACCTGCGACCCATTATTTACACTACCTTGCCATTGACCGCAGCACAGCATGCTCATGAGTTAATGGAATCAAGTGTGCATATCGGAAAGATTATTTTGGAGATAGAGCATGACTAACATGGCTACGTTTACAAGTGTGCTTGCACCCGCTATTGCGCTGGCTTACCTCGAGCATCCAGAGTGGGTGTTTATCGATTGTCGTTTTGTGCTTAATGAGCCTGAGGCAGGTGTTTTAGCGTATCAGCGTGGTCATCTTCCACAGGCGTTTTATCTACATTTAAATAAAGATTTGTCGGCAACGCCCTCTGCACAAACAGGCCGACATCCGTTACCTAATAGTATTGCCTTAGCAAAAAAACTAGCCTCTTTTGGGATAAATTCTGCCACGCAAGTGGTGGTTTATGATGATCAACAGGGCACAATTGCTGGACGTTTGTGGTGGTTATTACGTGCGTTAGGGCATGCGCGTGTGGCGGTGCTAGATGGTGGTTTAAGCTATTGGCAACAGCTTGGTTATCCTGTAACAACACATTTACCTAAGCAAAAGCCCGCGCAATTTCAAGCGTATCTTAATGCGTCTTGGATGACTATTTCTGCACGGCAAGTGGAAAATTTATCTGCACAAAATAAGATTTTGTTGCTAGACGCGCGCAGTGCTGAGCGCTATCAAGGATTACACGAACCTATAGACCCGATTGCAGGTCATCTTCCAAAAGCACTGAATCGACCTGTGCAGATGAATTTAACTGCGACGGGTATCTTTCACACAGCCGACCAATTACGCGCACAATTTTTAGCGTTAAGTACACCGTTTTCGCCTGCACAGGTGGTGCATTATTGTGGTTCTGGGGTCACCGCTTGTCATAATATTTTGGCAATGGAGTATGCAGGTTTAGCACAATCACGATTGTACGTGGGGTCGTGGAGTGAATGGATTCAGGATCAAAATCGTATGATTGTTAGCGCTGCGGGTTAACTAGCCAGTAGAGAACTTCTCTTTAAATTTTAGGTATTTATTCTTATGTCTTTTTTGTCATCGTTCTTAAAATCAACACAATCTATAGAGCCTACACAGACGTTACAACCTGAAATTATTTCTGTTGGTACGCTTAAAGAACTCATTCCTATCAGAAACTTTAGTAAAGAAAAATTAGAAGCATTTGCTACTAATTTAAAATCAGAAATTTATCCCAAAGGCACCAGGTTATTTTCGTTTGGCGAAAGTACCGACTTTGCTTTGTATTTACTAAAAGGTGACGTGTTGTTGGCAGATAACGCGGCGAATCATTATGAAGTGAAAGATGGCAGTGCAAAAGCTCGCTTTCCTTTATCAAGTGGTGCGGTTAATACCACTACCGCAGTCACCCAATCTGAGGTAAGTGTGTTGCGCGTTTCGCAAAAGATTATGTCTAGCAGTGGACACAATTCAACGCATTTAACGCAATTTATTATTCCCACTGAGCTTGAAAATAATCATTTATTGCATACTTTTTCCGATCACTTTGCCACCGAGACTTTGCAAATTCCCACCTTGCCTGATGTAGCAATTAAATTGCGTAATGCTTTGCATCAAGATGTCGATTTAGCTGAAGCAGCCAAGATTATTCAGTTAGATCCTGTGATTTCAGCTAAATTAATAGAATTAGCCAATTGTCCCTTGTATGTCTGCCCCACGCCCGTGCGTTCCTGTCTTGAGGCCATTAAGCGAATTGGTTTAAGTGGCACGCGCAATATGGTTATTAGCTTAAGTATTCATCAATTATTTAAATCACATTCCACTAGAATAGGACAAGTACTTGATCAGGTTTGGCGTAGCAGTGTGTATATGTCAACCTTATGTTATGTTTTAGCAAAAGCAACTAAACAAGCGAACCCTGAAGAGGCTATGCTGGCAGGCTTGATTTGTGATTTAGGAAGTGTGCCGTTTTTACATTTTGCTGATAACTTGCCAAAAGACTATTTCACCGATGAAGAATTACTTCTTGCTTTGTCTTATGCAAAAGGTCCGATTGGACATAAAATTTTATCGGAATGGGGCTTTTCAGAAGAATTTGTAAAAATCCCTTTGTATTCTGAGGACTGGTATCAAGATTTCAGTGACAACTTGAGTTTGCTAGATATCGTTATCTTGGCGCGACTACATAATGCAATGGGCAAACCCGAAGGAGCAAATTTACCTGTAGTGACATCTATTCCTGCGGCAAGTAAATTAAAGGATTATTCTTTATCTCCTGAGCTATCTTTAAACATCTTACACAATGCTAAGCAGCAAATTACAGAAGCGTTAAAGGTGTTAGCTAATTGAGTTTAGCCCATCATGGTGTGCTTATTTTCTGCCCATGTTATTGAGTACCATCAAGTTAAACCAATAAATCTAGTGCAGCGTCGCAACAGAAAGCACTGCTGTGTTGCGACCTAACGTGCTGGGTAAAAATCTTTGCATAATTGTTTAAACTATAATCATTACCTTGTCTTCCAACTTTCAACGTCTTACGGTTATTTGTCAATAATGAGCCTCAACACCCTTGTAACAAAAAATTCCGATTATTTTTTTGGTAGTCATTATCACTGCGCTTATCTATTAACACGTCAACACACGGACGATCTGGTTATTGCCAGTGACCCTAGCGTTGTCACTGTCTGGCAGTGGTTTGATAATAAAGAGCATTTTTTATTTCATGCGTTAAAAGGCTGCAATTTGATTAAAAATGCTGATTTTAGTCAAGTGCAGGCCAATAAATTGAGTGCCTGGCGCACCGAAGTGTATCCACCCGCCACCGTGGGCGTTAATTTCTCTGAAAAATGGCGTTTAACAGATGGGCATACTGCTTATCTGTATGCGCCAAGTGATGTTTTTCGTCCTGAGCTACAGTTAGTTGAGCGTATTCCCGTGGTGGAAAATGCTGCGTTTGAGTACCGATTATCTGGTTTTTTTGGCACTCATCGAGCAGAAGGCATCATTAAAGTAAACTTTTACGATGCCCAAGAAACGCTCGTCGCAAGCAAGCGTTTTGCCATTCCTGACTCAACAAAGCATTTAGGTGGAAACTTACTGCACAATTATCAGTACCAAAATTGGCTTATCCAGCCTGTCGCGGGTGCGGTTTCTGCCAACCTCAGCATCATTTTAGGACAACCCACCCAGCAACAAGCACCCGATAGTTTTTTATTTATTGCGCATGTATTTTTTGGCGTAGACGATCCCGATACCGCTCTTCGTTGGTCACCTTATTCAGAAGGTGCATGGCAATTAGCGCAGGCAGCACAAAACAGTGCGTGGCAATATTTTGCATTAAGTCCATTGCCGTCAACGCAGACTGCGCCTTTTACCATAGCCATAGCCGAACATCAGCACTTAGTCACGCCTGCGCTTGCAAAGATACCCGCCTACTTAACCACTGACGTGACAACAACGGCACAAAAATTAGCACAACTATTTGATGCCCAATTTTATTTAAATCATGGGGGGCATGAGTTAAATAATAGCAATACACAACACGTATTAACGCATTATTTACAGCACGGGTGGCAGCGTAATATTTCACCTTCGCCGTATTTTGATGTGACCTGGTATCGGGTGAATAATCCTGACGTACGCAAAAATGCACTAGAACCGCTACAGCATTTTGTTGAGCTAGGCAGTCCAGCGTTGCGCAGTCCACATCCTTTATTTGATGCACAATGGTATAAAAAAACCTACTTAGCCAATCAAACACACGCCAAGGAGCCCTTTTTTCATTATCTAACAGAAGGTTGGCGCTTAGGTTATCAACCCCATCCGTTATTTTGGAATCGATGGTATGAGCAGCACTACTTGGGCGTAAAGGCAGGTCAGATTGATCCGTTTTATCATTATTTAACGGAAGGATGGCAGCAAAATTGTAATCCTAATCCCTTGTTTGATTGTGCCTATTACCTTAAAACGCACGGCAGCAAAATGCGTATTGAACCCGATCCTTTAGCGCATTATTGTCATGTAGGGTGGCGAGAAAATTTATCGCCACATATTTTGTTTGATCCCATTTATTTTGCCATGCACGCTGGTTTTAACCTGCAAACGGCCAAACAATCGCCTTTGCAGGTGTTTTTAGCGGACAGTCATGCGCCCAGCCCACATCCGTTGTTTGATGCAGACTTTTACCGCGAACAGGTGGGGCAGGGCTTAACTCAAGCACCTTTGTTAGCGTATTTAGCCTCGGGCTGGGCCGCACCACTTGACCCTAATCCCTTGTTTTCAAAAAAATATTATTACCACCATTGTAAAGAAGCAAGTGCCAACAAGACCGATGCGCTGGTGCATTATTTACAGGAAGGTTGGCGTAAAAAGAATCCCGTGCATCCCTTATTTGATGCAGACTATTATGTAGAGGCCAACCCCAAAGCAAAAGGCTGTATTCCCCTGCAACATTATTTAATGCATGGCTGGAAGAATCACTTTAGCTGTCGTCCAGAAATAGATAAGCACGATATTTTAGCTCAACACTTGCCTGCAAATCGTCGGGTGATGGCTATTCCAGCCGATCGTTTATTGCCTGGCGCGGACGTTACCGTAGCGAACAGTCGCCAACGCATTGGCGTTTTCGCGCATATTTTTCATACCGAATTGGCAGAAGAAATGCTGACTGCCTGCAATAATATTCCAGGCGATTGCCAGCTTTTTATTAGCACGAATACCCTGATAAAACAGCATCAAATAGCCGAAATCTGTCAACACGTTGCCAAACATCCGTATGAAATTCGGTTAACAGCCAATCGTGGACGAGATTTAGCGGCAATGCTGTGTGATTTTAGGGACATGTTTGCCCAAGTGGACGTCGGCGTACATATTCATTCCAAGCGTTCCAGTCATTTTTCTGCGGATTTTGCCGATGCGTGGCGGCGACATTTAATTGCAGGAAATTTAGGCTCAGAGGCGTTGGTAAGCAATATTTTGCATCTATTAGCGCACGATAAAATCGGCGCGTATGCACCCGATCACTTTGAACCGATTCGCCCGTTAGTGCAATGGACAGGTAATTTTGCCACAGTTAAAGCCTTACTTGCCCTGTGTGGAGAAGATCTTTCTAAAAACCACAGTGTGGATTTTCCTTCAGGATCAATGTTTTGGTTTAAAACTAACGCCTTGAAACCTTTAATGGCTTTACATTTACGCACCTACCATTTTGAAGCCGAACAAGGACAAACAGATAACACTTTAGCCCATGCGATAGAGCGCGCATTTTTTTATTTTGTAGAAATTGCCGGTTATGCGTGGCTTGTGGGTAAACCAGTAAACGCAGCGGCAGCGGCACAAGCCGTGCGTCAATTCAACGCTGCACCGTGGTATTTAACTCAGCAGGCGAATCGTATTTTCCCAAGCAATAAAGACTTAGGGAGTTTGCGTAAACATTACAATTACTGCACACGTTTTTTAGTTCAGCCCAGTGCCCTCCAGAAACCACGGCTTAATTTATTAATTCCAACCTTACATAAAACCTATCAACATTGCGATATTGGCTTAAGCTTACAGTTATTTACTGCGTTAAGAACAGCCTTAGGGACAGCATTTGACGCCAGAATTATTGTCACCGACAAATCGCCTGATTTTCAATTTTATTCGCTCAATAATTTTCATATTGTGTCGCCCTTAGATCAAGAGCGCGAAAATACAGATGTGATGATGGATGCTGCGCAGCGTTATTGTTATCCAGTGACGGTGCGTCGCCAAGATATTTTTATCGCCACCACGTGGTGGACAGCCTTACATGCCAAGGATATTTTACAGCAGCAACTGCACCAGTGGGGCGCAGCGCCAAAGGCAATGCTATATTTTATTCAAGATATTGAATTTAGTTATTACCCGTGGTCAACGCAATACCTCTTAGCGCAGCAATCGTATCAAGCTAAAGAACAGATAATTCCTGTGTTTTATAGTCAAAACATTAAAGAGTATTTTTTTCGTCAAGGCTATTTTGAGACGGGCTACACCGTTGCAAAAGCACTGTCGTCAGAGTTTCTTGCCGCGCTTAATTGCGCACTGCCAAAAGAGAAAATCGTGCTTATTTATGTTAATCGTCAGCGCGAAAAAGAAGACTTGGTTTTTCTTGATGTGTTACTGCAAACCTTGCTAGAACAGCATTCTGAAGTGTGGGCAGCGTGGCAGTTTATCGCCATTGGCAAAAGCCTGACATTACACAGTTTTAAAGCCTGTGAGCGGGTCAGTGTCGTGTTGGACACTACCGAATGTCACTTTGCACACTTGGCCTCACGAGCAGCCTTGGGGCTTTCTTTGCGTGTTTCGCCAGCAAGCAGTGCCGCGATATTAGCCATGGCAAGTGCAGGTGTACACGTCTTAACCCATACTTTTGCCGAGCTCAACACCCATATTGAGCATGACAATATTCAGTGTTTTTCTGAACTTGATTTTTATACTATTGCAGAACAGTTTACCTTAATGGCGAAACAGTTTGAGGCGCAACCCGAGCTTGGCAAACATGCCAATACTCAACACAGTGTGATAGATAAAGAATGTGCGATTGGGGCAGTGAGTCAAGCATTAGTAGCAGAGATACATAAGCTTTGTAATAACTGAAAAACACTCAGTAAGGCTTGAGTCAAGATAAAAGCCAAGGAGACGGTGAAAAAGGGGGATTGAATAATCACCTTCTTAGTTTAGTCACTAAACAGGCGTAAACAGGCTTTAGCCTTGTTAACCAAGAGCTAAAGCAATTGGACGCCGTATTTTTTACGATAGTGATAAGAATTGCTGATAAAAACCATTATAGTAGCGCTTATTCTTTTTTATTTTCTGCTGTGTTCATTACTGGTTAATGCGC
>Ga0247840_10001381_pt1 | contig 47705 bp, 48 predicted proteins | sample LaCruzMarch2015__FD_192404 | JGI IMG/M metagenome (GOLD analysis project Ga0247840, IMG submission 192404) | Freshwater microbial communities from meromictic Lake La Cruz, Castile-La Mancha, Spain - LaCruzMarch2015_17m | ecosystem: Environmental > Aquatic > Freshwater > Lake | place: Spain... | reverse complement strand
GTGGCTGGACTACCCATAGTTAGGGCCATGGTGGTTCCAACTGTAGCAGTGGCACCCCAAGGACAAGTGACTGAAGCAGCGGTTAAACTACCGCTATCAAAACCACCTTTATCAGGGATACTATCGTTATTTTTTTCACCGACTAATCCAGAGGTAGATTTAATTAAGAATTGCCAAATACCACCAATAGAATTGATTTGTGGTTCAAAGGAAACTGTGTGAGTGGCAGCTCTGGTAGCAATAATACTACCACCAGCAGGAGTGAGGGCGGAAGCAGAAATACCTGTACTTAACATGATAGATCGAGTATCACCGATATCTCTTATAGTATAAGTGCTTTGACTTCCACCAGTACCAATGGAAACAGTATCTCCAATAAATAGGTTGTTAGTAGTCCTTGAAGGGAAGGAAGTTCCAGTATCTATTTTAATAAAACTATCATTAGCTGAATTACCAACTCCAAGACCACCGTAGTAGGATAATTGAGAATTGGAAATGACATCTTTTAAGCTTTGAACAGGTATGGCTTGAATTGGACTTTTGTTGGCAAAAAAGCTGAGATAGACAGGTAAAATCAAAATCGACAGCGCCAGTAACTTATTTAAATTCTTGTTCATTTTTTTTGTGATAATTTAATCAATGATTAAATATAGATTAAATGGAGAATGTTTGTCAATGAGATGTTTTTTACTTAAAAAGTAGCGGTAGCGGTGTATATTACTTTAGCTTCATAATCACCAGCTTCTTGAGCATTGTGAACGGTAATGCGGTAACAGACGTTGGCATATTCCGTACTGGTTGGAAGGGTTGCTTTAGACATAATGGTTTGAGGATTGACTGAACTGAAAGCCTTAAACTGACCAGCAGTGAAAGGAATAGTGGCAGCACTAGTTCCTAAACCGATGTTAGTCATAGAGTAACCAAATTCGGATTTGGTAGTACTAGCAGTGGTCCAAGTGGTAGGGTTGGTAGTGTTACAACCAGCAGCATTACAAGTGGTATCAGGAATAGTAGTTCCAGTTAAAACATTTTTCATAGTTCCACCTTCATGAGCAGTGACAACATAACCACCAGCAGCATTAGTGTTACAAGACAATCTTTGAGCTAATTGGTTTCCAGTGGTACCAAGTCCAAGTGAACCAAAGAGAACTGAATCAGCAGTAGTGTAGATAGCACCAGAAGCTAGAGAACTACCAGTTCCACAAGCTTGAGAACTAACAGCACTAGTTCCAACATTACTTATAACGAAAGTAAGAGTAGGGTCGACAGTAGCGGTGACTCTGACTGATTCAACAACAGCTATTTTACCGACTGTTTGGTCAAGTACACTACCCGTAGAATCAAGATGTCTGAGGACATAGGTAAAGACGTCAGCAGCTCCTTCGACAGCGCTACCTTTGCTAGGATTAATAAGCATAGCAGTAGTACCGACACTACCAACAATGATAGTTCCAGTGGCTCCGGTTCCAGCTGGATTAGTAATTCCAGCTCCGAGAGCACATTGAACGACATTGTAGTAAGAAGTGGTGGCTGGACTACCCATAGTTAGGGCCATGGTGGTTCCAACTGTAGCAGTGGCACCCCAAGGACAAGTGACTGAAGCAGCGGTTAAACTACCGCTATCAAAACCACCTTTATCAGGGATACCGTCTTTATAGTTTTCGCCAGCGATTCCAGAGGTAGATTTAATTAAGAATTGCCAAACACCACCAATAGAATTGATTTGTGGTTCAAAGGAAACTGTGTGAGTGGCAGCTCTGACTGAAACAATGGTAGTTCCTACTGGAAGGGCAGTAACACCAGTGTCAAGCATAATAGTTCTAGTGTCACCAATGTCTCTTATAGTATAGGTGCCGAGAGATCCAGTTGTTCCTATTAGAAGAGTATCTCCAATAAATAAGTTGTTGGTAGTGACAGAAGGCACACCACTGGTGAGAATTTTGATGACGGTATCATTAACTGAGGTACCAATTCCAATAGCACCAACATAGGAAACTTGAGAGCTGGAAATGACATCTTTTAGATTTTGAACAGGGATGGCCTGAATTGGTTTAATATTAAAAAGAGTGTAAAGATATGCGAAGGCAAGTAGTATTACCGATGATTTTTTAATAATATTCATTTTGATTTGATCTAATTTTATGATTAAGAATAATACTAATAATCTATGGTGTCAATGCTTTTTAATATTTTTTTTAAATACTAGAGTATTGATTTGAAAGAATGGGCATTATAAAGTATAGGGGTTATAAATTTTTAGGAGAATTCAGATGACACAATATGTCTATTTTTTCGGTAATGGAAAAGCTGAAGGTGATAAGGATATGAAATATATCCTTGGAGGAAAAGGAGCTAATTTGGCAGAAATGACCAACATTGGAATTCCTGTCCCGCCAGGTCTCACTATTTCAACTGAGGTTTGCCGATACTATTATAATAATGGCAAGACCTATCCGGCTGAATTGCAAAAGCAATTAGACGAGGGTTTGGCTAAGTTAGAAGAAACAACTGGCAAGAAATTTGGGGATGCAAAAAACCCCTTATTGGTCTCAGTTAGATCTGGGGCTGCTGCTTCGATGCCTGGAATGATGGATACCATTTTAAACTTAGGTTTAAATGATGAAGTTGTTGAAGGTATGGTAGAAAAAACCGGTAATGCTAGATTTGTTTGGGATTCTTACCGAAGATTTATTCAAATGTATTGTAATGTGGTAGAGAATTTAGAACATGAAAAATTTGAGCATGTGATTAATTCTGTAAAAAGTAAAAAAGGAATTAAAGAAGATACTCAAATGACAGCTGAAGACTGGAAAGAAGTAGTTTTGGGTTATAAAAAGATTTATAAAATCGAAAAAGGAGTTGATTTTCCTGAAGATGCACAAAAGCAGCTTTTAGGAGCAATTAATGCTGTTTTTGGTTCTTGGAATAATCCTCGAGCTAATATTTATCGTCAATTAAATAAAATTGATGAGAAAAAAATCTTTGGAACTGCAGTTAACGTCCAATCTATGGTTTTTGGAAACATGGGTGATGACTGTGGAACTGGTGTGGCTTTCACTCGAAATCCATCGACCGGAGAAAACAAAGCTTATGGTGAATACTTGATGAATGCCCAAGGTGAAGACGTGGTGGCAGGAATCAGAACACCAAAACATTTAGAAGCTTTGAAAGAAGATAATGAAACTGCTTATAAAGAATTAATTGCAATTTTTAATAAATTGGAAGCTCATTATAAGGATATGCAAGATGTGGAGTTCACAATTGAAAATGGAACTTTATATATTTTGCAAACTAGAAATGGAAAAAGAACTGCTCCAGCTATGGTTAAAATAGCTGTTGATTTGGTATCTGAGAAAATGATTGATGAAAAATTGGCTTTAACTAGAGTTGAAGCTGATAAATTAGATCAATTACTTCATCCAACTCTTGATCCAAAAGAAAAAGCTAAATTCCAAGTTATTGCTAAAGGTTTACCAGCTTCTCCTGGCGCTGCTTATGGTCAAGTAGTATTCAATGCAGAAACTGCTGTTGAATGGGTAGAAAATGGTAAAAAAGTTATTCTAGTAAGAGCAGAAACTTCTCCTGAAGATATTGCGGGAATGAACGCAGCTTCTGGTATTTTGACTGCTCGAGGCGGAATGACTTCTCACGCAGCAGTGGTGGCTCGAGGTATGGGTCGATGTTGTGTGGCTGGTTGTGAATCAATTGTGGTGGATGAAAAAAATAAAGAATTTAGAGTTTCAGGGAATGCAGATCTGCCTTCCGTACAGGTAATTAAGGAAGGCGATGTTATTACTTTAGATGGAACTGCTGGTGAAGTAATTTTGGGTCAAGTTCCAACTATGGAAGCAGCTTTGAGTGGGGATTTTGGAACTTTGATGAAATGGGCCGATGAGTATCGAACCATGGAAGTCAGAACCAATGCTGACACTCCAAAAGATGCAAAAGTGGCTCGAGAATTTGGAGCTCAGGGAATCGGTCTTTGTCGAACTGAACACATGTTCTTTGAAGAAGATAAAATCTTTGCCATTCGACAAATGATTATTTCTGAAACCGTGGAACAAAGAGAAGCTGCTTTGGCTAAAATTTTTCCAATGCAGAAAGATGACTTCAAACAATTATTTGAAATCATGGCTGGTTTGCCAGTTAAAATTCGATTACTTGATCCACCTTTGCATGAATTTGTGCCAAAGGAAGATAAAGATATTGAAGCTTTGGCTACTGAAATGGGAGTTTCTTTTGATAAATTGAAAGAAAAAATTGAATCACTTCATGAATTCAATCCTATGATGGGTCATAGAGGTTGTCGACTTGGTATCACTTTTCCAGAAATTGCTAAGATGCAAGTTAAAGCTATTATGGCTGCCGCTTGTGAGTTAGTTAAAGAAAAGAATGCTAAAATCGTTCCTGAAATTATGATTCCATTAGTTGGTGATGTGGAAGAAATGAAATGGCTTAAAGCTAGATTAATCCCAGTTATTGAAGCAACTATGAAGGAATATGGAGTCAATCTTAAGTATGAGATTGGAGCTATGATTGAAATTCCAAGAGCTGCTTTAACTGCTGATGAAATTGCTACTGAAGCTGAATTCTTCTCATTTGGAACTAATGATTTAACTCAAATGACTTATGGATTTTCTCGAGATGATGCTGGTAAATTTTTGAAAGATTATTTGAGAGAAAAAATCATGACCGAAGATCCGTTTAAGAGTGTTGATCAAAACGGTGTTGGTAAACTGATGGAAATGTCAGTTAAACTTGGCCGAGGAGTCAATAAAGATCTTCATATTGGTATTTGTGGAGAACAAGGTGGAGATCCAGATACTGTTAAATTCTGCCATAAGATTGGTTTGAATTATGTATCTTGTAGTCCTTACCGAGTACCAATTGCTAGATTGGCTGCTGCACAAGCGGTAGTAGAAGGGAAATAAAATCTTCCCCCGACCCCTTCTTTGACAAGACGGGGAGGAATAACAAAAAGCCCCTGAGAAATTGGGGGCTTTTTGATATAATCGCCTAGTTCTGGTTTTTTGGAGATCTTTAAAAAATATTGAGGAGGAGAAAATATGTCGGATAATCTTATTTCTGAAAAGTTGTTTTGGGAGAGTAAATTAGCTTCTAAGATTAAAATTCGATTTGATGAATCAATGGATATTCATTTCGGTTCTTTCAAATTGAATGATGGTAGGTCGGTTTATGTACACTATTATAGTGAAGATGGGTTTATGGCTATTTGTGTCGATAAAAAATCTAATGAAAACTTACCTCCATTTGAATTAACTCAGATAGTCGATCAGATAAAACAAATATTGAAAATGGAAAAAGTAATTAAAAAGGCTACAGGAAATCAAAGATGTTCTAAATGGGTTTTTGGAATAGTTGGAAATGAAAAAAATTTTAAAAAAAGGATTGATGTATTTATCAGATAGTGGAATATTTTTTTAATTAGATTTGTAAATTAGAGCTACCAGAAATATTTTAATGCGAAAGCATTTTGATTTTCTGGTTATCTCAAAATTTAAAGCCCCTCTGAAAGGAGGGGTTTTTGGTTGATTGTATTAATAATATATAATTTATGTAATAAATATTACATAATGTATTCAAATAGACATTCAATCAGATTAAAAGATTTTGATTATTCAAATAATGGATATTATTTTGTGACGATTTGTGTTCAGGATAAATTAAAATTATTTTGGAATGATAAATATATTATTAATGATAGGGAGGACACAGGGGTCCTCCCGTACAAAATAAATAATATTGGATTAATGATTAATTTCTGGTTAAATGAAATTCAAAATCATTTTAAAAATGTAATTATTGATGAATATATAATTATGCCGGATCATATTCATTTTATTTTAATTATTAATAATTATTTAGGGCGGACACATCGGTCCGCCCGTACATCAAATGCAATAAATCAATTTGTAGGGGTCGACCGATGTGTCGACCCAAAATTATTAGGAAATATTATTCAATGGTTTAAAACAATGTCGACAAATGAATATATTAAAAATATTAAGTTAAATAATTGGCCAAGGCTTAATAAACGATTATGGCAACGCAATTATTACGAACACATTATTAGAAATGAAAAAGAATATTTAAGAATCAGGGAATATATTAAGATGAATCCAAGGGTGTAAAATGTTTTATGGATGATAAATATGCTTTTCAAAATTGTCAAAAAATTGTAGTTTTTAAAGATAATAATACTAAAGTTTTGTTGGCGAAGAGAATTGGGGAAAAAGATTTTGATGAAACTTATTCTTTTATTGGTGGAAAAATGGAGATGAAAGATGAAGAAATTTTAGAGGGATTAAGAAGAGAGAAAAATGAGGAAATGGGAGAAGATTTTAAAATTAAAATTTATACAATTTTTAATACTATGAATTTTTATATAAAAAAGGATGGATCACACATGATTTTGCCTCATTATTATGCAAGATATGAGAGTGGGGAAATAAAATTAAATGAAGAATATAGTGATTATAAATGGGTGGAGGTAGAAAAATTAAATGAATTTAGACCTAAAGTTTTTACAGTTGAGTTAATGGTGAAAAATTTATTAAGCTTGGTGGAAATAATAAAAGAGGAAGAGTTGGTGTTGATATAATATAACAATGAACGAAAGAGATATTAGAATAACGAACCGTTTGGAGAGAGTGAAAAATAAGGATGTTGATAAAGTTTTTGAGGTGGTGGATATGGGGTCTAATTGGCTTTTAGAGGAGAAAGGATTTAATCATTGGTCTGATTGGTACACTAAGGAAAGAGTGGAAGAGAAGTTTGAAGATTGGGAAGTTTATTTGGCATATAAAAACAATGAAGTGACGGGAACAATATCGATTAGTGAGAAAAAAGTGGGCTATTATTTACAGGAAAATATTGAAGTGTTTGCAAAACCAGAGGAAAGGGCTCTTTATATTTCAATGATGGCAGTTAAACCAGAGTTTCAAAATCAAGGAATTGCGAGTGAATTAATTAAATTTGCAGAATCAACAGCCAAAAATCGAGGAATTGAATATGTTCGATTTGATTGTCGAGAGGAATATACTGAATTGGTGGATTTTTATTTAAAAAGGGAATATAAAAAAATGGGTTCTTTTTCTGAGGAAGAAAGTGAAAACTATCTTTTAATGGAAAAGAAAATTTAAGAATGAGGAAAAAATCTTTTCTTGATTCTAAATAAAATGAAGAAAATGGTCAGGATTACAATTAAAATAGCGGTTAGAGAGAAAGGAAAGACAAAAAAGGAAATAGTGGCCGATGGGGCAGAAAGCGATGGATCTAGGGTTAATGTGGCAGTGTAGGAACCTGGCCAAAAAGGCGGATCAAAAGTACAGTCAGTTTGGTCTTTGCACGATATTAATCTAGAACTATGAGTTAGAACATTATTGTCGCTTAACTCTAGTTCTTTAACTTTTACATTATTTTTATTGATGGTTATAGTGCCTTTGGTTTTAAAAAAGTTATTAGAATTATTTTTTACCTCGGCGTTAAAAGTAAGAGGAGTTAGAAAAATATCTTTTAATTTTGGAGAAACAGTGAATTTGGTTATTTGAGCTTTATTGGAAACATCTTCGCTGTTGGAAACAGTTAATAAAAGATGAGAGCCGATTTTACCGATAGTTTGAGTATTATTTGATTTATTGGAATCTAGTGTTTGCCCTTGTTGGGTAATGAAAAAAGTATAATAAAAGTCATCCAATGAAGCTTGAGAAGAAGTTTCTATTTTTAGAACTAATTGCTGCTTTTGTCCTGGGGCTAAAGTAAAAACTTGACCTAGTTTAATATCAGAATTATTTAGGGAAAATAAAATGTTTGGTGAAGATATTATATTTTGATAAGAGACATTACCTTCATTTCCAATTGGGTGCCATGGCAAAACTTCAGTATTGAGAAGTAAAGGGTTTTCACTATTGTTAATAACATCATAAGCTTGAGTAATAGTTGCTCCAGGCTTGGCAACAAATTCGATTTGTGATGGTGATAGGGTTAAGTCAAAAGAAGCCATATTTATTTAATATTTAGGAACAGCAATAAAACTAATAGAATTTTCATAGCTATCAGCAGCCTGTGATCTGCTAATTAAAGCCTTATAGGTAATTTTAGCGGAATGTTCTTTAACGGGTTTGTTTTCAGACATAAAAACTTGACCAGTTTCATTGGTGGCACTGTTGGCAAATTGTCGATAGTAATTATTGTTGGTGAAATAATTTGAAGTACCAACACCGGTGGCAACACCACTACTGTTTATACCAATTGCATTGAAACCAAAACCGAAAGTATTATTAGAGGTCCAAAGACCAGAAATGGCCTCACTACAAGTTCCAGAATCACAGGTGGTATCTGGAATGGTAACTCCAGGATTTGATCCAGATAACGGGCGGTTTTCAACAGCTATTATTTCGTAACCTTTACCTGAGGGAGTAGTTATAGTAATGATATTGGTTGAAGTGGAGCCAACGTTAGGGACCAAGGTTCCAAAATTAATACTAAGATTATCAATGGCAAAAGAAAATTTATTTGAAGTGTCATATATATATTGAAAACCAGCTTTTAAAACATAACCAGTGTTGTTAAATTGACCTGGAGCATTTTGACCAACAGTGTCGGTTAGAGTGTAGTTAGCAGAACTTTTTTTACCAGAAGTTACATTAAAATTACCAAATTGAATTTGATAACTTTGAGAAGAGAAACTTTGAGCCTCTATATCTTTTTTGATAAAGAAAAGTAAAGTTATTATAAAGAGAATAGAGACGAAAGAAGTTTTATTTTTCATCGGTTTGAGAATCAATTTCTTCTTCTAGTTTTTGGGAAGAATTTAAAAGACTTTTAGCTGAATCTTTGATTTTGTGAATCTGTTCTTTTTGAGTGTGGCTTAATTGGGGTTGAGACAATAATTCTGAACTGGTGTCGATTATTTGACAGATTCCGGTTTTAAATTTCAAAGACAACCATAAAAGAACATCTGTTTCGTCTCTTTCTATAGAATTGTTTAATTTGAAGTTTTCTAAATATTGACGGCCAATAAACCAAACTAAAGGGGAGATAAAAAGAAGGGAAATTAGAGGTAATAATGAATAAAGGGAATTTAATGATTGGGATAAAAATAAAATTAAAACCAAGGAATAGGAGAGAGTGGTGGTAGGTGGATTTTGAAAGGCGATGATAAACAAAAGAAAATAGATTAAGAAGAAAACAGGAGAATTTAGTCCGTTGGTGGTGAAAACGATAATATTAATGATAATGGCAATGAAATAAATCAGAAGCTGTTTTTGTTTGAGGCAAATAATTGAAACAATGGTAATTAGGGCAATTGCTTGGGGGGCAAAATCAGGGGCAGTAATAGAAAAAATGTAGGCCAAGATTGAGGTTAGAGAGAAGATACAAATAATGGCAAGTTGAGGCATTAATAATAGTATTAATCATTTAGTGACAACTATCAAGTTGGTGGTATATTTATTATTATAAATGTTAAAAATATTACATAAATTAAAATGGATCGATTGGTTATTGATAGGAGGGTTTCTTTTAATTGCTTTGGGTGTTGGAATGAGTATTAGAGAAAATAATATTGCATCAATAAAAACAGAGGTGGTTTCTAAAGAAAATGATGCTGTAGTTGCTAAAGAAGTAAAGATTGATATTGAAGGAGAAGTGATAAAACCAGGGGTTTATGGTTTGAATAATGGGTCAAGAATTAGTGATGTTTTGACGGTGGCAGGAGGGTTGTCGGTTAATGCTGATAGGAATTGGGTTGATCAGAATTTGAATAAAGCAGAAATAGTGACTGATGGTCAAAAGATATTTATCCCTAAGGTTGGGGAATATATTAATCGCGATGAGGGTGTATTGCAGGCCCATGTAAATGGGGTAATTAGTTTGAATTCAGCTGGATTGAGTGATTTGGATGAATTAAATGGAGTGGGACCGGCGATTGCTCAAAGAATTATTGATTATAGAAGCCAAAATGGTGGATTTAAAAATATTGAGGAAATTAAATTAGTGCCAGGAATTGGGGATAAAATGTATGAAAAAATTAAAGGTCAGATTAAATTGTGAATAATTTAAATGGGGTGGGCGGACACATCGGTCCGCCCGTACATAAAATAATTTGTAGGGGTCGACCGATGTGTCGACCTAATAAATATAAAAAATAAAATAAATAGGGCAGACACATCGGTCTGCCCGTACAAAAATCATAAATGAAGAAGAAATTGATAGTAATTTTAATTTGGTTTTTGATAATTTTGGGATCTATATTGATTTACAGGTTTATAAATAAGGATAGTTTGATGGGGGTGGCTTATAAAAATTTACCGCCTCAAGAAGCAGGGTTGTTGGCGGGAATTGTGTTGGGAGATAAGACTGGTTTTGAGTCGAGTTTTTGGTCTAATTTAAAAACCAGTGGTGTGGTTCATATTGTGGTGGTAAGTGGTTCTAATATAATATTGTTGACTACTATTTTGGTTGAGAATTTGGCTAAGTTTATTGGTAGAAAAAAGGCGATATTGTTGGGTTTGTTAATGGCTTGGAGTTATACGGGAATGGTTGGTTGGGAAGCACCGGTGATTAGGGCAGTTTTTTTGATTTCTATTTATTATTGGGCACAAATTTTGGGAAGAAAATATTCGATAAGCAGGAGCTTAGGTTTAACAATACTAGTAATGTTACTGGCGGATTGGAAAATGGTGACGGGGATTAGTTTTTGGTTGAGTTTTTTGGCATTTTTAGGGATTGTTTTAAAGCCAAAAATAGAAAATATCGGGGGTGATTTTTTTCAAAATATGTTTGCGACTTTGTGGGTTAGTCTGTGGGTGACGCCTGTTTTGGCAATTTCTTTTGGAAAAATTAGTTTAATTAGTTTTTTAACCAATGCTTTGTTGTTGGGCTTAGTAGAAATTATAACTTTGTGGGGTGGAATAGGGATGATTGTTGGAGTATTTTTTGATTTTTTTGGAAAGATTATTTTGTTTTTAATCTATCCATTTTTGAAATATTTTGTGTTAATTGTTGAGGTAATGGGGAAAATTCCTTGGGCAAGTGTTGATTTTAAATTTAATTGGATAATGTTAGTGGGTTGGTATTTGGTATTAGGGGTTTATCTAATTAAAAAATATGAAAATTAAAATTCTTTTATTAATAAGTATAATGATGCTTTTTGGTTGGTATTTTGTTGAGGTAAGAAATGACAAAACTAAAATTATTTTTTGTGATGTGGGGCAGGGTGATGGAATTTTAATTACTAAAAAAAATTGGCAAATGTTAATTGATACTGGTCCAAATAATAAAAAAATATTGACCTGTTTAGAGAGACATTTACCTTTTTGGGACAAGACTTTAGAGGTGGTTTTGATCACTCATGGTGACAGTGATCACACTGGAGGGTTGGCAGATGTCTTAAAAAGTTATAAGACTATTGATATTTTTAATAATGACGACTTGGAGGTTTTGAATGAACAAAAAATTAGTTCAAAAAAATTGAAACAGAATGATGTTATTAAAACTTCTTTGTTTGATTTTGAAATAGTTAATCCGCCCAATTTTGAAAAAAATACAAAAGATAATAATGATAATTCTATTGCTGGAATTTTTAGTTATAAGGATACTAAATTTTTATTGACAGCAGACATTAGTAGTGAAGTGGAACAAAGATTGGTGTGGCAAAAAGTGTTGCCGGAAAACATTGATATATTAAAAGTGTCACATCATGGATCGGCGACGGCGACTAGTGATGAGTTGTTGGATTTTGTAAAACCGAAAGTGGCGGTGATTAGTGTTGGTAAAGAAAATCGCTTTGGTCATCCAAGAAAAGAGGTGTTGGAAAGACTAGAAAAAAGAGGGATAAAAATTGAGAGAACTGACCAATTAGGTGATATGGTTTTTGAGTTGGAATAGTGAGATATAATAGATGAGTGCAATATTTAAAAAAGATATTATTTGATTTTGAGCCATATATTGTTTCGCCTAAAGAAAAAAGAATTATTGAAAATAATTTGAAGGAATTTATTAATCAAAAGATTTTAAGAAAGAAGTTTAGGAAGCAGAAATTAGTGTCAACAACTATTAATAGTATTAGTAATAAAATTGAATTAAGTGTCAAAAGGGAAAAGCCGCTTCATTTTTTAATTTTTTTTGGAGGCTATAAACATTTTTGGAATCCATCTGCACCAGAGATTGATTGGGCAGAAATTTTTAATTTAAATTTCTTATCAGAATGGGTGGCACCAGTAATTGCTGTTTATAAACCGGGAGTAGTGATTGAATTTGTGTCTGAAGATTGGATTATGGAGAGAATGGATAATTATTCGAGTCAAGACTTGGAAAAATATTGTCAGAGTTTTTCCAAATTAATAAATATTTTTAATAAACATTTACCGGAAAATTTTAAATTTAAATTTACTAGATTAGTTGATAAGTTTGATAAAGATAAAATGCTGAAAGCAGTTGAAGAAAAATTGCCAGAAGGATATGAGAGATGGAAAAATTTAAGTGAAGTAGAAAAAGAAATAGAATTAAAGAGAAGTAGTCGTTCAGTAATTTTAAGGATAGGTGAAGGAATTGATAAAATTATAGAATCAAGAATAGTCGAATTGGCTTATTATGAGATTGAGGCTTTAGTAGAATTTTCTGGTGATTATTTTAGTGTAGATGATTATATTTATATTAGTTTTTCTTTTGGGTTGTCACTTGACAATATTGACCATTGGTTAGTATTAGGATCAACTTGTGCCTCAACAGTGGATTTTTGGGTGGGAAGGGGAATTTTAGAAGAAAATAAAAATGGTTTTGTTAATCGAATTGTGTCAAGAGAGCAATATACAAAATTAAAAAACTTTTTGGAGAATAAAGAAGTTGATTTTAAAGAATATCCTTTTAAAAATTTAAAAAAAATAGAAATAATTAAGGGAGAAGATTATGACATCAACTGAAGGAATAAGAAGTTATGAACCTATTGAAAATCCGGTTCATATTGATCCGGTAACAGTCATTAAAAAAGCAGAGAATTCGGAAGGTATATCTTTAAATGAAGGAAATATTTTTATTATTCGTAATTTTGCTGAGAATTATAAAAATGAAAATTCGGTTAGTTTAATTAAAGAATTAACAGAGTGTTCTGGTCAGCAAATTTATGAAACAGTCAAAAAATCTCTTGAAGTGATTAAAAAAGGATCAGTGGCTAATATGTATGAGGGAGATAATTTAATTCTTGATCAGAAATTAAAAGAAGAAAAAAATGGCAAAGTAGAATTTATAGTGGTTAATGAATTAGAGGTTGGTAATAAAAAAGGAGAGTCGGTTTTTGTTAGAATGTGGAAATATGGAGCGTTGAAACAATTGGTTTTGCCAGAAGGAAATCCTGATAATCAAATTGAATGGGAAATGTTTATTTGTTTAAAAGATAAATTATCAATCGTTATTCCTAAAGAAGTTGAAAACAGAAATGGTTTATTGGTGGCTAAGGATAATGGAATTAAATTGGAACTAAGTCCAGGTGATGCTGCTTTTTTACCATTAGTTCCTCGTCAAATAATTTCAAATAATGGAGAATTTACGCCTAAGGGGGTAAAGTATCTCACTTGGGGTCCAGCTTGGGGTGGTGAAGGTGGTGTTAGTCAAAAGCCGGTTTTTTGGCCAGGACAAATTAGATAAAAATGACAATTTTGTAGTAAAATACTGTATTAGTTAGTGACTAAAAAGTAATGGAAAATTTTAGAGAAATTGAAAATAAATGGCAAAAATTTTGGGATGAACATCCTGAGATGTATAGGGCTGACGATGTTTCTGATAAAAAGAAAAAATATGTATTAGTAGAATTTCCATATCCATCGGGTTCTGGACTACATATTGGTCATACTTTTAGTTTTGCTGGAGCTGATGTTTACGCTAGGTTTAAGAGAATGCAGGGTTTTAATGTAATGTTCCCAATGGGATGGGATGCTTTTGGTCTACCTACTGAGAATTATGCTATTAAAATGAAAAAGAAACCTCAGGATGTAACTAAGGAAAATACTGATATGTTTAGATCGCAAATGAAAAAACTGGCTTTTTCATTTGATTGGAGTCGAGAAGTTAATACTACCGATGCTAATTATTATAAATGGACTCAATGGATTTTTATTCAACTATTTAATAAGGGATTGGCTTATAAAAAGGAAATGCCAATTAATTGGTGTCCAAGTTGTAAAATCGGTTTGGCTAATGAAGAAGTGGTTGATGGAAAGTGTGAAAGGTGTGGAGCTCAAGTTTCTCGAAGAAATATTTCTCAATGGGTAGTTAAAATTACTGACTATGCTGATAAGTTAATTGATGGATTAAAAGAGACAGACTTTATAGAAAAAGTTAAACAAGCTCAAATTAAATGGATTGGAAAAACTAATGGAGTAAATATTGATTATCCAATTGATGGTGATAGTGAAAAAATTATTTCCTGTTACAGTACTAGACCAGATACTAATTTTGGAGCAACATTTGTAGTTATTGCTCCTGAGCATGAAAAGGTGATGGAACTGACAACCGAAGAAAATAAAAAGTCGGTTTTAGAATATATAGAACAATCAAGAAAAAAATCGGAATTAGAAAGAACTGAATTACAAAAAGAAAAAACAGGAGTTTTTACAGGTAGCTATTGTGTCAATAGATTGACTGGTAAAAAGATGCCAATTTGGGTGAGTGACTTTGTGGTGTTAACTGCAGGGACAGGAGTGGTGGTTGGAGTTCCAGCACATGATCAAAGAGATTGGGATTTTGCTAAAAAGCATGGTATTGAAATTATTCCAGTTATAAAACCTAAAGGTGATCAAGAGTGGGATTTTGTAAAAGGTCCATATCTAGACATTGATGACGCAATTGTTTTTAACTCCGATTTTCTTAATGGAATGACAGTATTAGAAGCGAAAGAAAAAATCATTGACTATATAGAAGAGAAAGGATTTGGAAAAAGATCATCGAATTATCATTTAAGAGATTGGATATTTTCTAGACAACATTATTGGGGAGAACCAATCCCAATGATTTATTGTGAAGAGCATGGATGGCAACCAGTACCAGAAGATCAATTACCAATAAAATTACCAGAGGTGGAGAACTATGAACCAACTGATGATGGTCAAAGTCCACTATCAAGTATTCCAGGTTGGGTTGATACAGTTTGCCCTATTTGTTCTAAACCAGCAAAAAGAGAGACAGACACGATGCCCAACTGGGCAGGCAGTGATTGGTACTTTTTGAGATATACTGATCCAGTAAATGATACATTAATATCTAGTCAAGAAAAGATGAAATATTGGTTACCAATCGATATTTATATCGGTGGTGACGAACATAACACTCTTCATTTGCTTTATTCTCGGTTTATATACAAGTTTTTGTGGGATTTAGGAGTGGTGCCAAAAGAACATCCAGAGCCTTATTTTAAGAGAATTTCTCATGGAGTTATTTTGGGTCCTGATAATCAAAGAATGAGTAAATCTAGAGGAAATGTAATTGTGCCTGAGGATGTCTCTAGTAAATATGGGGTTGATGTAGTGAGAATGTATTTAATGTTCATGGGACCATTTGATTCAACTATGGCTTGGAATGAAAACACTCTGATGGGGGTTAAAAGATTTGGTGATAGATTTGAAAAAGTTATCAATGAAATTAAAAATGATATTTTTGGATCAAAACATTTTATTGTTAATGAAAACGAATATCCTGAATTTTTAGGTGTTTTAAATAAAACAATTAAAAGAGTGGAGAGTGACACTGAGCAGTTTAAATACAATACTGCTATCGCTTCAATAATGGAATTAGTGAATTTAATTAATAGTTTAAGGGTTAAAGAAGTTGTAAACAACCCTGATCAATCTCATCGTAATTATTTAGTACCAAGTGTTAGTAGTGTTAAAAAAATGATTAAATTAATGGCACCTTATGCTCCTTATATTTCAGAAGAGTTGTGGCTTGAGGTTTGGAAAAATGAAAATAATAAAAAAGATATTGATGATTCTTATAAAACAGTTCATGTAGCTGATTGGCCAGTGGCTGATGAACAATATTTGATTGAAGATAAGATTAGAGTGGCCATAGCTATAAACGGAAAGGTTAGAGATGATATGGAGATAGATATCGCTGATCAAAATAATAAAGACCAAATATTAGCCATGGCTAAGGGAAGTGAAAAGATTAAAAGCTGGATTGGTGCTAGTAAGATCATTAAAGAGATATATGTTCCAGGAAAGATGATTAACTTCGTGATACTATTAGACAAATAGGATATAGTCACTAAAAGTTATTCAACTGAATAGATTAAACTATGTCAAGCAAACAGTTAATATGATTGCTAGTTGGTATAAAATTGCTTGTAAGATGGAAGAAAAGACTAAATTAAATATTAATAAAAAAAACAATGGATAAGTACCATACTTTTACTTTAAAGAATGGAATTCGGGGGGCAATAGTGCCGATGCCGGGTCTAAAATCAGTCACAATAGAAGTTTTTGTTAAGATCGGTTCTAAATATGAGATGAAGGGTGAATTTGGAATGAGCCACTTTTTGGAGCATATGGCTTTTAAAGGAACTAAAAAAAGACTTTTACCAAAAGACATTAATAATGAGATCGATTCTAAGGGAGCTTCATATAATGCTGGAACTGGGCATGAATTAACTTCTTACTATATAACTACAGTTAAAGAAAATCTGCCTTGGGCAGTGGAAATGATTTCAGATATCCTTTTGAACTCAACTTACCCTTTGGAGGAAGTTAAAAAGGAAAGAGGAGTGGTTATTGAAGAAATCAGAATGTATCAAGATAATCCAATGATGGGTTTATCTGGTGAATTTGTTAAGTTTTTATACGGTAACTCAAATATTGGTTGCTGGAATATTGCTGGAGGAGTTGATGATATTAAGGGATTCAACCGAGAAAAATTATTAAATTACCACAGTAAATATTTTAATCCTAAAGAAATAGTAGTTGTTATTAGTGGTGATGTTGATCCAATAACGGAATCGGTGGTTAAAGATTGTTTTGGAGGCTTTGAGAGCGAAAAGTCAAAAGATTTACCAAAGGTTGAAGTTGTCTTAACTAAGGAAAGTAAGATGGTTATGAAAAAAGAGATTGAACAAGGTCATTTTTGTATTGGAGTTCCATCTTTAACCTGGAGTGATAAAAGAAAATATGCCCTAAAACTTTTGGATATAATTTTGAGCGGGAACACTTCATCAAGACTCTACAATAAGATAAGAGAAGAGAGAGCTTTGGCTTACTACGTTTTTTCTATAAGTGAGAGTTTTGCTGAAACAGGATTTTTAGGAGTTCAGTCAGGAGTTAAATTAAATAAATTAGACGAAGCCCAAGAATTGGTTGTTAATGAGTTCTTATTAATGAAAGATTCGTTAAAGGAAGATGAATTAATAAGAGCCAAAGAATATTTGATTGGTAAGACTAAGTTAGCAATGGACAGAACTGATTTTGTCTCAGGCTATGTGGGGCAGAAGATGCTTTTAGAGAATGAAGTAGAAACGATTGAAAGCGAAGTTGAAAGATATAGTAAAATCAAGCTCTCAGAGCTTAAAGACTTGAGTGAAACACTTTTTAAAGAAGATAAGATTAAGAGCCTAATAGTGACGAAATAGACCGGTTTTTTAGCTTTGGAAATACTAACAAGTGATTGTTCTGACATTTAGCAAACTTTATTTTTAGTGCTAACTACTTTTGATGATGATATTTGGCGATTGTTTATGGGTAATGGTTCAAAATAACGAGTTTTCTAAAGACTAAAAATCCTTTTAAAAAATATTTTTTTGTTTTAAAAAGTCTAATAATCTGGATATTATTTGTATTCTTTTGACCTAGTTTACTAAATAACTATAGGATAACAGTATGGAGTGTGAAAATTATAGAAAAAATGTCAAAAAAAGAAAAAATGGAGACTTTTAAGGGTGAGGAGAGGATTGATTTAAGCCTAATGCGGTAATTATGATTAAGATGAGGATTATCTGATATAGATAAGTGAGGGTTTTCAGGTTTATTTATTGCGGTAAAAATATTTAATAAAAACAGCTATTTTTAAGCGGAGAAAAAGCGGATAATGGTAATTTTGATGCGGTTAAACTAAAAAATTAGCTTTAAAATATGCGGTAAACTGGGTATCGGGGTATTGATTTATGGGAAAATGGTGTCCTCACCAGGAATCGGACCTGGATTTGCCACTTAGGAGGCAGCCGTTCTATCCATTGAACTATGAGGACAAAAATTGTCAGTTATTTTTTTATTTAAAAATACTTTTAATAGTATACCTTTTAATAAAATCGTTTGTTTTAGGGCCTGTGGTGTGATTTTGCTTAACTTTAGGTATAATTTGATAGCTTAAAGCTAGGGTATTAGTTCTTATTAGAAATAAATTGTTTAAATCTATAAGTTTTTAGCTTTGAAAAACTTCAAATATTGTTTATTAAGTATAATTAAAGGACATTTATATTATAACCCATTATGTGGTAATTGTTTGCAATTTAAGTAGTTTTATATAGAAAGTTAAAAAAAGATCTACTTTGATATTCTTTTGGTATGATTTTAACCGGTGAATTAGCAGAATAGGGGAAATACTGATACCTGGAGTGACGAGTTATCTTTAAAGGAAGGTAACAGCCAAAGATTAAAAAATTATTAATTTTTATTAAAATAGGTAGTTTTTTAAATTAAGTACTGTATTTATTATTATAAGACTTATTTATAAAATAGAGATGAGAGTTAATTTTACAGGGGGAGATTTTCATTAAGTCTTGATTTTTGTTGGAATATCATTAAACTGATTATTATATGACTAATAATGATAGAAATACTAGAACTCTAATAGTTTGTTTTGTGTTATCTCTTTTTGTGTTGGTTCCTTTAAGACTTAAGGATGGTAACCAATACGAATTTAATAACCAGGCAGTCCTAGGAGCCACTACAGAGAACCAAATTGTAGTACCTGATACAAGAGAAGCTTTGTATACTAATAATTCTTCTTGTATTGATAAGAGACTTGCAGATGTTCAAATTAAATCACTAGAGAAACAGTTAAATGACAAGGATGCTCGAGATAAAGAGAACATCGATAATTTGACTAAAGAATTACAGACTATAAAGAATCAGGTTTGCGCTAATTAATTTAAGCTAAATTTTATTTCACTTGAATTGAATTGTGTTTTGTATTGTCGTGAGTTTTATGGTCTTTCAACCTGTTTGTAGATATTGCCAATGAAAGTAAGGAATGTCTGGATTGTATATCTTAACTAGATAAGGTTATCTGATGACGATGGCGTAAAGATTCTCAGGAGAACCAGCGTATGGAGAGGTTAAGGTAATAATCTTATTACCGTCAGACCAAGGATAGACAGAATCTTTATTAAAGTTACCAGCGAAGAGTGTTTGTTCATTGGTGCCATCATATTCAATGACTTTAATCTTTTGATCATTCATGAAGATAACACTGCTGGAGTATGGTAGCCAAAATGAGTTGTAGATTTTATCAGCAGAACCAATTAAGAAATTGGTGTCGTCTTTTATGTCGTAAACGTAATAGTTACCTTTTTTAATATCTCTTGATTGAGATTGAGTGCTTTGAGCTGGAGGAGGGGTGATTATATTACTAGGAACAGTGCTATCTTTTTTAGCTAGATAAAGAATTTTGTCATCAGCGGAAGAGAAAGAAACATTTTTAGCAGAGTCAGTTGAGACTAAATCCTTTAATTCTTTTGGAAGCAGCTCTATCTTGCTAGCAATCAACTGTTGGTTCTGATTATTCCAATCTTCTTGAATTAAAGCTAAACGGAGAGTGACATCAAGTAAAGTTTTTTGGGTGACAGGAGTATCTAGTGATAAAAGATAAGAAATGTTGGTGTTTTTGTTGGTGGCGAGAATTTGACGAGAATTTGGTGAGAAAACAAAATTGAATTTAGACCAGTCAATATTTGGAAGATCAGGACTAATTTGTTTAGGAGTGTTTTTGTTAACTAAGATAGAGTTGTCGGTAAGTTCAATTAGGTATAAACCATTATCTTTTGCAGCTGAAGCGGAAGCGACAGAATAGACTATTTTGGTTGAATCAGGACTAATGACAGGATTGATGGCTCCTGTTAGGGTAATTGGTTTTAAATCAGGGGCGGAACGATAAAGTTGAGCGTCACTTTGATAAACTAACTCTTTTTTAACTTGAACGGTTTTTTGCCAAGGCAAAAATCCATCTTTGGCAATTTTAATGGAATAGGTGTCTGGGCTAAGATTAATAGTGTCGTCGGTGGCAGTAATCAATCGGTCATTAACATAAACAGAAGCAGCTTTTGGTTTAGAAGTGGCGGAGAAAATTCCAGTCGCTTGTAAAGAAGCTCCTTGTTTAAAGTTTATCTGATAACCTTTGGCATAAATGGAAATGAAATAGGTTGAGCCACTAATAAATAATAGTACTAATGATATTATTAATATACTTTTTTTACTTGATGAGGCGTTAGTCATGCCAATATTATATCTGTTATTATTGAATAATGAAATTGTTTAAAAAACTTGGTATAGATTTGGGAACAGCTAACTCAGTTGTTTGGGAAGCTGGCCAAGGAATTGTCTTGAATGAGCCAACTGTGGTGGCGGTGGGATTGGAAGATAGAAAAGTATTGGCTGTTGGCAATGAAGCTAAGAAGATGTTGGGAAAAACTCCTGAATATATTGAAGTAATTAGACCTTTGGAAGATGGGGTGATTGCTGATTATGAGGTAACTGAAGCAATGTTGAAGTATTTTTTGAGACAAGTAATGGGAAGCAATTGGTTTTTTGGTCCAGAAGTGATGGTTTGTGTTCCGGCTGGAGTTACTCAAGTTGAGCAAAGAGCAGTTTTAGATGCCACTTTGGCGGCTGGAGCAAAAAAAGCTTATTTAATTGATGAACCATTGGCTGCGGCAATTGGAGCAAAGATTCCAGTGTCGGAAGCTTTTGGAAATATGATTGTGGATATTGGCGGAGGTGCGGCTGAGGCGGCGGTTATTTCTTTGGGAGGGGTGGTTACTCATAAGAGTGTTAAGGTTGGTGGAAACAAATTGGATAGAGCGATTATTGACTATATAAAGAAGAAACATAATTTGGTGATTGGTGAACAAACGGCAGAAAATATTAAGATTCAATTGGGTAGTGCTATTAAACCAAAAAGACCAGAGCTTTTAGAAATTCATGGTAGAGATTCTATTTATGGATTGCCTAAGAATATCAATATTGATTCGGATGAAGTTTACGAAGCATTGAAACCAATGTTGGATTTGATAGTGACTGTTATTAGAGATACTTTAGAGATTACTCCTCCAGAGTTGGTGGCTGACATTGCCGACAGGGGAATTGTGCTAAGTGGAGGAACTTCTCAATTGAAAAATTTTAATACATTAATAACTAGAGAAATTGGAGTTTCGGCTCATGTGGCTTTAGAGCCCCAATTTTGTGTGATTAAGGGAACTGGAATAGCAATTGAGAATTTTGAAGTTTATCAAAGAGCGATCAGATAGTATATAAAAGTATATCAATTGACATATCTTTTTATATCAGAGTATCTCATTTTTAAAAATGAGAAAATAATTCCAAAAGATAAAAAAGAGATTAAAATCCTTTGTTTTTTGAAGTCGTAAATAGTGGGAATATGGGTAGAAAATTGGCTTTTATGGTGTTTATTTGGATGTAAAAAATGAGAGTTTTTTCCTTGTTATATGATCATTATTTTTAATGTCATAAGTGGTGAATATTTAATATATAATTATTTCTAATTAAATCTTATAATACTTAATATTGAAAAATGTCATATTTTTTGGTTGTATTTAATATTTTGCCTAACTATAGTTTATTTAGTTGAGTAATAAACTTGTTCAAATAAGATAAAATATGGATTTTTGACTAATTTATTTTTTGACTTATTTAAATCAAATAGAAGACTGGTGATATATTTGATGAATAGATCTTGTAATATCTTAAATATTGGTACTTTTTTGTATGTAATGGTGACACATTTTTAAAAATTTTGTTAAAAAATCAAAAAAAAATTGAGAAAAAATGATAAAAAAATCAAATTTTTTTTAAAAGACTAATTGTTTTTAAAATTTTGTTAAAATATTGGCAGTGAAAGCAAAAAAAACCAATGGGTTAACTTCAATTTTGAGTGAAAGTGACTGGCAAATATGGGGAATTCCTTTGTGTAGCAGACAAAAGACTCAAGTGCTGGAGGTGGTGGGCAATTGGTTAGATTTAAAACAGAAAAATAAGTGGATTGCTACGGTAAATCCAGAGTTTGTAATGAAAGCTACAAAAGATGTTGATTTTTTGAAGATTTTGTCAAAAACTGACTTAAATGTGATTGATGGAATTGGTTTAATTTGGGCAAAAGAGTTGGATTCTAGACCTGGAGTTAAATTGATCAATGCTTTTAGGGTTGGTCTGGAAATACTAAAGGGTAAATATAGAAACTCTTTATCTTCGGGAAGTGATTTGGTTAATGAGTTTTGTAAGATGGCGGCTGATAATAATTACTCGGTTTATTTTTTAGGTGGTTTTGATGATCGAGCTTTGAGAACGGCTAAATATTTTAAAGACAAATATCCGAAGTTGAAGGTAAGAGGTTTTTACTCTGGAAGGTCTGAGGGTGAAGATGAAAAGACTCTTAAGGAAATTGGTAAAGAGAGAATAGATATAATGTTTGTAGCTTATGGAATGATTAAACAAGAAGAATGGATTAATAGAAATCTTAAAAAGTTGGACGTGGGGGTGGCGATGGGAGTTGGTAGAAGTTTTGATTATTATAGTGGAGACCTTAAAAGAGCTCCACTGGCATGGAGGAAAATGGGAATGGAATGGTTGTATTCTTTGATTCAGGAACCAAAGAGATGGAAAAGACAGTTGGAACTGCCTAAATTTGCGTGGAAGGTTTTATTCTCCAAGTAATTTAATTTCAAGCTCGAATTGAAAACCTAATTTGGTTTGTACTTGGGATTGGATTAAATTGATGAGGGATAAGTAATCTTTGGCAGTGGCATTGCCGTTATTGATGATGAAATTGCCGTGTTTAGGACTGATCTGAGCATCACCAATAGAATACCCCTTCAAGGATAGTTGTTTATCAATAATTAAGCCGGCTGGATCTTTACCAATGGGATTTTTGAAGACAGAGCCGAGGGAATTCATTGATTGGATGGAAGATTTTTTTTGAATGGTTTCTTTGGCTTCTAATTTGGCTTGGGTTGAATCACCGGGTGTTAGTTTTAAGATAGCTGAGATTATAAAATCGTTATATTTTTCAACTGATTCAATATAATCAAGAAAATGGCCTTTTATTCCATGAATTTTTCCGGCAATGGCGCCACCGACGGTGGATGGAATATAGGCGAACTCTTCTAAACCGAGAAGATTGTGGTCGAGAGTGTAATTAATTAAATAAGAGAGTTGGGTTCCAGAAGAAACTTTTACTCTATTGTTGGGTAATATTTCTATTTCTTGGGAATCATTTTTGATGACAATTCCGCGAATTCCGGAATCGGAAATTAAAACATTGGAACCATTACCGAGAATATTAATCGGTAATTTTCCTTGCAATGAAGTTTTCGAGGTGCTCACGCGTTGCGCTTCGCTTACATGATTGCGCTCCTCAAAACTTATTGCTTCGGTTTTTTTTTCTAATTCCTCATTTAAATACTTTAAGATGTTTACAAACTCTTGGGTATTTTGGGTGTTGATGAAAATATCAGCAGGGCCACCGATTTTGACGGTGGTGTAATTGGCAAGAGGATGGTTTAAAAAAACTTTGGTATTGGGAAATTCTGATTTTAAATTTTCGAGAATTTTTTCATAATCCATTGCTTAATTATATCCTATTTTTGAAATGATTATTTAGATTTTTATCATGAATTTTTTATGCCTAGTGAATGTGTTACCACGTTCAATGCCATAAAAAATTATGATCGCAAATCTAGTTATTAGTTATCCTATAAATATAAAAATGTTAGATATAAAAATTATATGGGTTGTGATTGTGGAAAAGTGGGTAAAAAAAAGTTTATCCTATAACTTTTTTGGACGACTTCACTAGAGCCTCTGAGATGAAAGATTTAGGCTTGGGTGTTATTATTAGTCATGATTTTAGGAATTGATCCAGGTTTGGCAAATACTGGTTGGGCGGTGTTAGAAGATGAAAATACACTGGTGGAATGTGGTTGTTTAACTACAAAAATTGGTGATCTTTCTGCGGTTAGATTGGGCAAAATTTATGATGAACTGGAGGGATTAATTAAGAAATATAAAATTAAAGAGATGGCAATTGAAACATTATTTTTTGCTAAAAATGCTAAATCGGCAATTAAGGTGGCTGAGGCAATTGGGGTAATTAAGATTTGTGGACAAAGAAACGGAATTGAAGTTTTTGGTTATACACCATTGCAGGTTAAGATGACTTTAGTGGGGTATGGTCGAGCAGAGAAAGAACAAGTGGAAGAAATGATAAGAAGATTTTTGTCTTTAGAAAAACCGATTAGCCCATCTCACGCATCGGATGCGGTAGCAATTGGATTAACTCATCTCTTTACTAACAAAAATTTGGTGATTTGATATAGTTTGGAGGGTATTAGATAGCCTTTGGGTTTTGTTGGGGATAGTGTAAAATGGAGATATGATTTCAAGCCTTAGAGGTAAAATAAATAAGATTTGGGGAAACAATTTTGAGGTTGAGGTGAATGGAGTTGGATATCTAGTTTATGGACCAGCTTTTGCCAAGGCTTGGGCAACTAAGATAGGACAAGAAACAACGGTTTACACTTATATGGCAGTATCGGAAACTGATATTAGTTTATTTGGTTTTGAAAGTTGGGATGAGGTCAATTTGTTTAAGATGTTAATTAGTGTTTCTGGAGTTGGTCCTAAGTCGGCAGCTCAAATACTTGGGGAAAGCAATAGTTTGGATATAGTTAGATCTATCGGTGAGGCTAATGTTGATTTCTTTCAAAAAATAAAAGGCATCGGAAAAAAGACAGCTCAAAGAATTATTATTGATTTGAAGTCAAAAATTGGCGGTTTGGGTGAGTTGGATTTGACTAGTGATAATCAAATTGAAGAAGATGATTTGGTTCTTAGTTTAAAACAACTTGGATTTGATAAAAAAGAAATCGAAAAAGTGGTTAAGAAAATGCCATTAGATTTAATGGAAATTGAGAAAAAGTTAGAATGGTGTTTAGCTAATTTAGGAAACTAAATTTATGGAAGATAAATTGATTGACGCTAAAGCAAAAGTTGAAGATAAGGTAGTTGAAAAAAGTTTGAGACCACAAAAATTATTGGAGTTTATTGGACAGGAAAAGCTAAAGGAACAATTGCAAATATTTTTGGATGCCGCAAAAAGTAGGGGAGAATCATTGGATCATATTTTATTTTATGGTCCTCCAGGTTTGGGTAAAACAACTCTGGCTTTTTTGATGGCTAAGGAAATGGGTGGAAATTTAAAGATAACTTCCGGTCCGGCTTTGACTCGAGCTGGTGATTTGGCTTCAATTTTGACTGGATTGAAAAAAGGAGATTTTCTTTTTATTGATGAAATTCACCGATTAAATAAATTGGTAGAAGAAATGCTTTATTCGGCGATGGAAGATTTTGCTTTGGATATAGTTTTGGGAAAAGGACCTTCAGCTAAAACAGTGAGACTTAATTTGCAAAAATTTACTTTAGTAGGAGCAACAACTAGAATTGGTTTAATTGCTGCACCAATGAGAGACAGATTTGGTTATGTTCAACAATTGGATTTTTATGAAGATGAACACCTTGAAGAAATTGTGGAAAGAACAGCAGAAGTTTTGAAGGTGAAAGTGGAAGGAAAAGCAGCTTTGGAAATTGCAACAAGATCAAGAGGAACTCCAAGAATTGCTAATAGGCTTTTAAGGAGAGTTCGAGATTATGCTCAAATTAAAAATGACGGCTTAATCACTCAAAAAGAAGCTAAAGATGCGTTACAAATGCTAGGAGTTGATGAAATGGGCCTTTCTGATGCTGATCGAAAATATTTAGAAGTAGTTAGAACTCAATATGGTGGCGGTCCGGTGGGAGTGGAAAATATTGCGGCAGCTTTAACTGAAGATGTGGGAACGATAACTGAAGTTTACGAACCTTATTTGATGAAGAAAGGTTTGGTTAAGAGAACTTCCCGAGGAAGAGTTTTGGTCTAAAACCAAAAAGAGTGTCCTAGCAAGCTAGAACACTCAGAAAGGCAAAATAGAAAAGAAAAATTAATCAGTTTGAATTCCTAATAACCACAACACAGCTTCTTTTCGGTAACGTCGGTCACCTCTAGCATTGATGCGGATGGCTGGCAATTTACCTCTTTTACCCCAACGCTTAATAGTGAGTTTGCTGACTCTTAAAAGGTCGGCAACTTCAGCTACGGTGAGTAGATCTGGAAGATTGTCTATCGAAATTCCATTAACTTTCTTTGGGGCAGAAGTTTGGTTTTGTTTCACAAGTATGTCTTGTGAGTTGGTTTGATTCTCCATTGACTGGCTCCTCTTATATCAAACTAATTAATAACTGTAATCAGTAAAACATATAGTATATTTGTGTGTCAATCACTTGCTAATTTTGTATAAGATACTATGTTTATATTTGAGGCAATTGTTGGATAAAAGTAAATTTTATTGATTAAATTTAAAAATAATTTTGAAGTGCTCACACCTTGCGGTAGTGCACCTTGGATGTTGCGCGCTTAAAATTATTTTTAAATTAATTCGGTGTAATTTGATAGAATATTTTATGGATTTAAAAATTGCATTTTTTGGAGTTAAGAGTTGGGAAAGGGAAATTATTGAAAAGGAGATAGGTAAACTTGATAGTTTTGGGATTGGTATTTTTGAGGGGGAAGTTCAAGATAATTTAGAATTGGCTAAAAAATACGATATTATTTCACCTTTTGTTTATTCGAGAATGGACAAAAAAGTGTTAGATAAATTACCAAATTTAAAGATGATTGCAACAAGATCAACGGGCATGGATCACATTGATTGTGGAGAGTGTGCAGTTAAAAATATTAAGGTAACTAGTGTTCCGATTTATGGTTCTAATACAGTGGCGGAATATGCATTTGGATTAATATTGGCAATTACTAGAAAAATTGTGGTGGCACATCAATCTATCGAGAATGGTGAGTTTAATCCAGAAGGTTTGACAGGTACTGATTTGTATGGAAAAACAATTGGAGTGATAGGTGTCGGAAACATAGGGCAAAATGTGGTCAAGATTGCCAGAGGCTTTGGAATGAAAGTTTTAGGAGTTGATCATTATATAGATCCTAATTTGGCAAAAAAGATTGGTTGTAAAATGGTTGACTTAGAAACTTGCTTGAAAGAAGCGGATATTGTTACCCTTCATGTGCCATCAATTCCAGAGACATTTCATTTGATTAATAAAAAAAATATTAAATTGATGAAAAAAGGTAGTTATTTGATTAATACAGCCAGAGGGGCAGTGGTTGAGACCGAGGCAATAATTTGGGCTTTGAATAATAAGGTTTTGGCAGGGGCTGGTTTAGATACGACTGAAGATGAGTCGATGCTGGAAAGTATGAGTGTGGTGATGAGTAATAAAATGACTAAAGATGAATTACAAGATATTTTGACTTATCATCTTTTGAGAGATCGAGATGATGTGGTTTTTACTCCACATAATGCATTTAATACTAAAGAGGCAATTGAGAGAATTGTCAAAACGACAATAGATAATATTAAGAGATATAATTAAAAATATTAAAAATTTATTAAATAAAGATAGAAATTATAAATTAAATAAAATATGAAATCTGTAATTATCTGTGGTGGTATTGGTTCAAAGATGTGGCCAATGAGCCGAAGCATAACTCCTAAACATTTTTTGCCATTAGTAGGAAATAAATCGCTTTTTGAAATAAACTGGGAAACATTGAGAAAGGAATTTCAAGCTAGTGATATATATCTTCAAACTAATGCGGTTCAAGCTGAAATTGCAAAGAAATTAGTTCCAGAAATTGTTGAAGATAATATTTTTATTGAACCGGAAATGAGAAACCAAGGCCCAGCAACTGGATTTGCAGCAGCACAATTAATTAAAAGGGGATTTGGAGACGAGCCTTTCATTTTGGTTCAAGCAGATGTTTTGAGAGAACCTGGGGAAAAGTTTTTAGATATGATTGGTGAATTGGAAAAACTTGGTAAGTCTAGTGATAAGTATATTACTGGTGGTTTTGTGCCTGAATCAATTGTCAGAGGTGTTGATTATTTGGTTAAAGGAAATTTGGTTTCCGAAGATAATGGAGTAAAAATATTTGAAGTCGCTGATTATATTGATAGGACTGAAGAAGATAAAATTAATGAATATTTGGGTACAGATAAGCTGTTGTTGCATGCTAACCACACCTCGATGACCCCAAATAATTTATTAAAAATGTATCAAAAATACAAATTAGAATGGTATGAACCATTGGTTAATATTGTAAATGGTGGTGATATTCCAACTGAATACGGCAAAATGCCAAAAGCGGGGATAGAAGAAGTAACTAAATTGGTTTACAAGAACGGAGAATCATTGGTGGTTGAATTACCTTTTGATTGGGTTGATTTTGGAACTTGGGAGTCAGTGGCTAATTACATGCAAAGTAAATCTTTGTACCAAACTGATGCAGATACTATAGAGATAGATAGTAGTAATAATTATATTTATAAAAAAGGAAATAAATTTATTGCTACAGTCGGAGTTGAAAATTTGGTTATAGTAGATACTGGCGATGCCTTATTGATTACTAAAAGAGAGCAGACTGGTAAAGTTGGCCAGATTGTTGATGCTTTAAAAGAAAAAGGTAGAGACGAATTATTGTAATTTTAGTTTTTAAATTATTTGAGAGTAGTCAACAGGAGTGCTTTGAGACCAAAGGTTTTCAAAAATTTCTTTTTGCATTTTGGCCAAATATTCGTTTTTAATTTCTAGACAAAAAATGTCGTTGTTTTCAAGATAATGACAGATGATGAAAATGTCATTGTAAATAAAAATATCGGCTTTGATAGTGAGAATTTTTGGGGAAATAAAATGAGCTTGCCATAATTTATCAATGTCTTGGTTTATTTTAGTAAAATTATCGATTTTGGATTTATTGGTTAGAGTTCTGACTATTATTTTTTTGTTGATTAACTCTTTTCTTAACTTTTCTGCTTCGGTAAAAGGCAGGTAAGCATTGGCATTTTCTATTTCATAACTTAGAAATTCGCCGTCGGCTTTTAAAAGGTTCCAATTGACTTGTGAGAGGCCCTCCTGACCACGATAATAGAGAACTTGGGACTCTGGGTGGTCGATGTTGGTATGGCTTTCTAGGATGCTTAGGGTATCTGGTAATGATTTTCGGAGACTGGACAATTCGGCTTCTTTTTTGGTAAGGATGAATTCTAACTGTGAAGGGTGGTTGGCTTTGAATTTAAATCCGACTCCATCAAATTGTTGGGTGACTAGTTGTTTATCAATTAGTTTGTCCAAAATTCGGTACACTTTTGTTCTTCCGATATGAATGTTGCGGCTGATTGAAAGTGCGGTTGATGAATTGTTTTCAAGTAAGTTTAGGTATATTTTTGATTCTTCTTCGGTTAAACCAAATGGTTTTAGAAGAAAGATTAGTTTGTCTGTTTGATCGGACATCAAGTGTATTTTAACATACCTGATTGTTAGAATCAGGTTAAATGAAAGATAATAAAATCAAAGGAACTAATTTAGTTCTATTGTCAGCTTTGTTTTTTGGAAGCTATGGGATTTGGTCTAGATTGATGATGGATTCATTTGGAATTTTTTCCCAGGCTTGGACTAGGGGGTTACTTTTATTGGTTGTTACCTTGATTGCAAATTTCTTTTTTAAATTTTTAAAACCGGTTTTGAAAAAAGATTGGATTTGGTTTCTGATAATTGGTTTATGTGGTGGCTTAAATCAAGCACCTTATTTCTTTGGATTTAAATATTTAAATGTAGGAACAGCAACTTTACTTTTTTATTGTGCTTTAGTGGTTGGAGGATATTTAATTGGGAAATTTGCCTTTGGAGAAAAGATAACTAAAGTTAAATATTTGAGTTTATTTTTAGCAATATTTGGCATGTTAATAATTTATAAATTGGTTCTTGATCCAAGTCAATTTTTAGCAGCTGGCCTAACAATAATGGCTGGTTTAATGGGGGCTGGTGGGGTTGTTTTCTCAAAAAAACTTTCTGGAAATTATGAAGAAATTCAAATAATGATGAGTTATTTTATAACAATGCCAATTGTTAATATTATTTTAGCTATGTTAATGGGGGAGCATTTACCAAGTTTGACTAACAATGTTTGGTTGTATCAATTGGGATATACAGCAGCTTTATTGATTGCTAATTTAAGTGTAATCGAAGGTTTTAAATATTTAGATGCTAGTGTTGGTAGTTTAATAGGACTTGTAGAAATATTATTTGGAATTATTTTTGGAGTGGTATTTTTTGGTGAAATTATTGGTTTAGGAACGATAATTGGGGCTGTTTTGATAATTATTTCGGCGGTGTTGCCAAATATAAAATTAAGAGAATAAATATAAATTATGTAATAATTATTACATAATTTATATAAATAGGTAAGAAATATTTGGAAAGATTGTAGGGGTCGACCGGTGTGTCGACCCAATAAATATAAAAAAAATGAAATAAATAGGGCGGACACATCGGTCCGCCCGTACAAGATAGAAAATAAATGTTAATTGGAAATTCAATCCAACAAAAACCCCTCCGAAAGGAGGGGTTTAGAGTTTTATTTAAAATAACAAACTTATTTTAATTCAACTTGAGCACCAGCAGCTTCTAATTTAGCTTTTGCTTCATTAGCAGCTTCTTTTTTCATATTACCTAAATCAGCTGGACAAGCATCAACTAAATCCTTAGCTTCTTTAAGACCTAATTCTGATTTGAATTCTCTAATTGCTTTAATAACAGCAATTTTGTTAGCACCAGCAGAAGTGATGATAACATCGAAATCACTCTTTTCTTCAGCAGCAGGAGCACTTTCACCAGCAGGAGCACCAGCAGCAGCAACAGGAGCTGCAGCGACGGCTTTAACATCGAATTTTTCTTCGAAAGCTTTAACTAACTCTGAAAGCTCGAGAACTGATAATTCAGCAACAGAATCGATTATCTTCTGTAATTTTGCACTTATTTTTATTTCTTCGGTCATATTTTTTTTAATTTTTAACTAATAAATTATTAATTTGTTTGTTTTTCTTGCTTTTCAGCAATAGCTTTTAAGGTTAAAACCAATTGAGTTTGGTTGAAACGGAAAGCATAAGCCATTCTTTGTAATGGATTGACAAGGCCACCAATGAATTGGGAGATAAGAGCGGTTTTGCTTGGTAAGTTTAAGAAGGCTTTTAATTCGTCAAGCGAAAGTAATTTTTTATCATAAACTCCATATTTGAAGCTAGTGATATTTTTAGATTTGTTGACTTTATCAATTTCTTTTAAAGGGGCAATTTCATCTTCATTACTGTAGGCGATGGAGGTTGGTCCAACTAAAGTTTCAGGAAGTTTAATTCCTAATTTTTCGAGAGCGCGAGTGATTAGAGAGTTTTTAACAACTTCCATAACTCCGCCTTTATCTTTAATATCGGCACGAAGTTGAGCAATATCAGCAGCATTTAAGCCTTGATATTGAACTAAAGCAGCTGACTTAGCTTCGCTAAGCTTTTTAGCTACGTCTTCGACTTGATCAATTTTTTTCTGTGTAGTCATAGTTTGTTTTTAAAATAAAAAACCTCGCCGAAAGCGAGGGTTAATCAATACAAAATTAATTGTTTTGACCTCGGTGGGACTTATTTAAATGCCTACTGTCTTCGGTTGATGGGGTAATTATAAACTATTTTAAAAGAAAAGAAAGCCCCTTGAGTAAATTTGATTAAAAATCAAATAAGCTAAAGAGGCTTTGGTCTATAAGCTAAATTTGGGAAAGTCTTTCTTGGATATGTTTGGTGATTGTTTTGGTCATGGCTTCTTTTTTGAGAAGTTTTAATAAACGTTCTCTGTCGGTAATATTTAAAAGTTCTTTTTTTAATTTCGACATTATGACACAGTGTGTCTTTGAATTGGGAAGAATACTGATTGCTTTTTGAACTACGATTTCGATTTCCATAGGGAATTGCATAATTTTTTCAGAGAATATAGAACGAAGACCAGTCTCACTGAATTTTTCAAATAGCTTTCTTAATCTTTCAAAACTAAGATCTTTTTTCCAATCGGTGATTTTTTGGGAGCATAAATTTCTTATAGTCAGGGAGTTATTATCTCGGTAAACACTTGCCCATTCTTCAAGGGAACCGATCATTAAATTTAATAATGCTAAGGCTGCTTTCTTTTTTCTTTCCTCAAGAATATAGATTCTAACTATCTCTTTTATTTTTACTCCAGATAACAACCCTAAAATCATTTTTTCATTTTCGTAGGTGTGTTCAAAGAGTGAAAAGAGCTCTGTTGTCTCTTTTTCTGGTTTGTTTATTAATCTTTCTATTTCTTTTTGATTAGATAGGATTAATAAAATTGGGTCGTACTTTTCTTTTGTCATTACATGCCATCCTTCTTTCCTTTTTTAGTTATAGATTTTTAATGAACTTGAAAACAATAATGCAAATTATTTTTGTTTTCAGAAAACAGGGGAGTTTATCATTTTAAAGCTATTTTTTCAAGTCTTATAGGTTATTTTCAGAAAAAAGCCCCAACATTAAATTGATAAATTATCAATTAATTTGGGGCAGATTAAACTAATCTAGATCGGGTTGTTGCATTACAATAAGAAGTTGGAGTAAACGGTTGGCCGTTTTACCAGTCTTATTTTTTAATAAATACTCTCCAAGTTCTGTTGGACTAATATCAACTAAATAGTTGTCTAATTCTTGGTTGTCAAATATTTCTTCGTTGTAAGGGACAATTTTTCCTTCTGGAAAGTAATCGATTTCGATGGCGAAATAAAATTCTTCAAGACCTTTTTCTAGAAGAAAAATATTATTCCATTCATTGAATTGATTGTCTTTTTTTTGAATCGAAAATTTCGACTAACGGTTTTACTGTTTCCAATAGTCTTTCGTCTTTATATCTGATGTTTGAGACACCGTATTCGAAACAAGAATAAGGGACGAAGGGGGCATCGACTGTTTTTAACTCTTTTTGACGATAGTTACAGCTAAGATAGACATGTTGTTTGTCTTTTGAATAAAAGACAATGCACGCATATTTCATACGGTTGATCATTTCGTTGTATGAATATTGTGCCAGGAATTTTTTTTGCAAGTAAATCACAATCCTCTCTTTTCATTAGTTTTTTAAAGTACGCCAGAACGCTTTGTTTTGGTTTTTTAAAAACAGTAAATTATACCACTAATTTGATCTAAGTTCAAATTATAGGATAATATTTATGATCAAGAAAAAGCCCCGAGTGAATTTGATAAAAAAATATCAAAAGCGTCGGGGCTTTAATCCTTATTACTATTATTTAAATCCATCCTTATTATTAAGGATTGAATATTTTAGAGAACTATAATCTCCATAGAGGTATCCGCAATCTTTGGTATTTGGTGTATTGTTTGGTTGAGATTGTTTATTGCTGTTTCTAAAAAAGGCAGAGAATCTTTTGCAACTAAAACACCATTACTTTTACCTGGAGGAACGCAACAATCAATGTTGAAGTGCTGAATTTGTTGAGCAACCAAATCTGGATGCCTGAATTTTTCATCACCTTTTTTTTTGATTGTTAATAAAATTGGGTCTGGTATTGCTTGAACTGCATGTACCATAAAATGGCCTCCTTTTTAATAGTTTTTTTGGATTTGAATGTGCAAACTACGAAATATTAAACACTTTTGTTTAACTTTCAAAGTTGACTGGATTGTATCATATTTTATTAATTATCGTTAGATGGTTTAAAATTAGATAATGAAATATGTTGTCTCTATTTTTTTATTGTTGACAGTATTAAGCTGTGGTTTCTGTTTTTATAGAAATTATCAGAAAATAAATTTGGGAGAAATGGTTAATCCAATGGGAATTGGGGGTGAGTCCAGAGAAGGGGAATATACAAAATATGATTTTGATTCATTGAAAAAACGGGGTGGAATTGTTGGGGATATTAAAATTGGAGAAAAACTTAAACTGATTGATCAAAAAAGAGGAGAAACTTGTTTGAAATCAGATAAAATTTCTAAAATTCAATGTCAATTGGATAAAAAATTTATAACAAAGGAAATGAGTTTTATCTCAAATGGAAAAACGGTTAGTGGAATGATTAATTATTTTGATGATGGACAAAAGCATCCAGTGATTGTGATGATTAGGGGTTTTGCTGATAATGAAGGATATTATATTGGTTCTGGTAGTTGGAAACCGGCTGATCAATTTGCTCAAAATGGATATGTGACTGTTTCTTTGGATTTTTTGGGTTTTGGTGATTCGGATAGTGAGAGCAGAGATATTTTGGAAGCAAGATTTGAAAAAGTGGATACGGTTTTGGATTTGATTGAATCGATTAAGAAATTAGATTTTGTTGATCCAGAGAAGATTGGTATTTGGGCACATAGCAATGGTGGGCAAATTGCTTTGTCGGTTTTGGAAATTTCTGGAGGAAATTATCCAACTAGTTTATGGGCACCAATGACTAATCCTTTTCCTCAAAGTGTTTTAGATACTGCCGGTAATGATGAAAATGGGCAAAAGGTAAAAAATAAAATTAGTAATTTTGAAAAAGAATATGATTCGAGAAGATATGCTTTTGAGAATTATTATGGTTGGATAAAGGCTCCGGTTCAGATTCATCAAGGAACTGGTGATGTGTGGTGCGATGTTGATTGGCAAAAAAAAGTAATTGAAGGAATAAAAAGTTTTAATAAAGAAGCGAATCTTTTTGTTTACAATGGTGATGATCATAATTTGAAAAATAATTGGGATGTGGTTATTTCTAGGGATTTGGGCTTTTATAATGATGCTTTGCTGAAGAAATAATGGTATACTCGGCTTAAGTTGGCATACGCTCACTAAAAATTTAATAGTTAATTAAATTGATGAAAATATATTTTATTGCCTCTTCAAGGTTAGTAAATATTGAACCAAAATTGTATGAGAATATCTATACAAAATTGGCGGTGGGAAATAAAATGTTAAGTGATAAGATTTTGAGATGGACTAGAAAAGGTCTTATTGATATCCAAAAAGCTCCACTAAAAACTAAAGTGGATAATTATAAGGAATCAATTGATTGTGTTAAGAAAGCGGATTTGGTTATTATGGAAGTTTCTGGTCATAGTATGTCGATTGGATATTTGATCAGTAAAGCCTTGGAAATTAGTAAGCCAGTGATTGCTTTGTATAAAAAAGGACATGCCCCAAGTTTTATTAAAGGAATAATGGATTCTAAATTGATTATTACTGAATATGAAAATGAAACTGTGGCAGAGACACTTGATGTGGCAATTAATAAAGCTAAAAATTTAGTTGACGTTAGATTTAATTTTTTTGTTAGTCCAAAAATATTAACTTATCTAGATTGGGTGGCTCAAAAAAGAATGGTTCCTAGATCAGTATTTTTGAGAAACTTAATTGATAGAGAGATAAAAAAAGATAAAGAATTTAAAGCTTAATGAAAATCACTGAGGTAGTTCTTGATTTTGATGGGACGATTGCTGACAGCTTTAATTTGTCGGTAAACGTTTTTAATGAGATTAGTGGTGAGTTTGGTTTCAAAGAGATTGATGCAAATGAAATTGAAAAGTGGAGAGATGTTGGTTTTAGAGAAGTGATTAAAGAAGTTAAGATTCCAATAATTAAATTATTAAGAATTGTTAAGAGAGTTCAAAAAATTCAAAAAGACAGAATTGACGATGTTAAACCTTTTAAAGGGATGTTGGAAGTGATGAAGGAATTGAAGAACAAAGGTTATGTTTTAGGAATTTTAACCTCAAATTCTAAAGAGAACGTGGAGAGTTTTTTTGATAAAAACAAGGTTGAAGGAATTGATTATATTTATTCGGGGAATAATATGTTTGGTAAGGATAAATTAATTAAAAAATTATTAAAAGATAGAAAATTAGCGAAAGAACAGGTAATTTATGTGGGAGATGAGGTTAGAGATGTGGAATCTTGCCAAAAAGTGGGGATATCAATAATTGCAGTTAGTTGGGGATATAACTCCAAAAAAGGATTAGAAAAAACCGGGGCTAATTACTTGATTGATAAACCAGAAAAGATTTTAGAGATTTTAAATTAATCTATTTACTGAATTTGGCACGGAGAGTTTTTGGAATTTTTTCAATAATGTAGGTTAGATAATATTTTGGTGACAAGATTAGATCTTGAGCATGAAGATAGTTTTTGTTGAAACCACCAAAGCCAGTTTTAAAAGTAGTAAGACCATTCCAAGGATGATTAGGAACGTTTGGCGGAGCGATTCCCCACATATTATAGACTTTGCAACCACGAGACTTGGCTTCTCTAATTACTTCCCATTGTAGAAGATAATTGATGGGGATCTTGTTTTCAATCGAACCACTTTGGTAGTAAAAAACAAACTTGCCGTAGAAAACAATAATGGCAGCTCCAGTGACAACTTTATTGTGCTTACCTAAAAATAAGAGACATTGATCGTCTTTTCCAAAGGTGTTTAGTTCTAATTCTAATATTTTTTTAGGAAAAGGGACAAAATTATTTCTTTGAGAAGTGGCTAATTGGAGATCGTAGAGATATTTAATGTCTTTGAGATTGGTTGATTTAATTATTTCAACACCTTCTCTTTTGGCGCGATTAATTAAATTGCGAGTGGTTTTTCTCATTTCAGAGAGGAGGGTGTTTTCATCTTTGTCGATGTCGATTAACCAAGTCTCTTCGGCATGCATGAAAATTGGAGCTGGTTTGAAACCGAGATTTTTATAGGTTTTTTTATTTTTATCAGTGGATTCGACCCAAGGGCTAATTCGAATAAAGTTGAGTTTTTCTTCTTTGGCTATTTTTTTTAGATGATCAAAGATGAATTTTAAATTAGTCTGATTGAAGTTTTTTAAAAGTGGCCCATGTGGGACAAAGAGAAATTTACCACGTCTGGCGGAAATGATGAAAACCTGGCAAACTCCAATTAAGGTTTTTTTGTCATACAAACCAAGTCGGAATAATTTTTCTCCGGTAGTTTGATTAATTTCACCCCAATTCCAGCCTTGAAGAAAAGTGTAATCTTCTTGATCGGTAACAAATTTTTCCCAAACTGCTTTTTGGGTTATTTCTTTTATTTCCATTGTTTAATTATATTGACTACTTTCTGAGCGTCAACCAGAGATAAATTAGGATTGGTAGGTAAATTGATTATAGTTTGAGTTACTTTTTCGGCTTGAGGACAAGAATTAGGAATATATTTGAATATATTTGAATCAATGTCTTTTGGAGAAATAACGGTGCTGTACCAATCACCTAAAAATATGCTTTTTGAAGCAGCTGATTTTCTGAGTTTGTTGGGATTGTTAACTTCGATGGAATAGCGTAAATATGAGGAGTTTGAATTATATGGAGTATTGAGCTGTTGGGAATAAAAGTAAGCTAGTCTTTGTCGGTGTTGAACCATGCAGTCAATTTTTTTAAGTTGTTTGGAGATTAAAAGACATAATGGAGATGGTAAACCTTGGTAAAAAATAACTGGTTTTTGGCTTAATTTTTCTTCTAAAGTAACGGCGTCGGATAGCAATTTAATTTTGCGAAAGATAAAATGGAGGATTTTACCGATTTTAAGGAAGTTGTAGGTTTTGGTGATGATGTACATGAGAGGTGGGTACCAAAGCTGTTTGGTGGTCCAACCATAACCATGAGTAGGGAGATTAAGGGTTAGTCTTAATAAGCTGTCATTAATTTCTTGATCGTTGGTTGATATGGCTCCACCCCAAACTCCGGAAATGACTTTGTCTCGGCCAAAGCTGTAGAAACTGGCTTGACCAAAAGTTCCTAATTTTTGTCCTCGATATGATCCACCTAATCCGTGGGCGCAGTCTTCAATTAAAATAATTTTTTTAGCCTTACAAATGGCGATTATCTTATCTAGATTGGCGGGAGTTCCAAAAGTGTGTTGGACAATGATGGCTTTGGTTTTTGAAGTGATTGAAGCGGCTAGTTTTTCTGGATCGAGATTGTAATTTTTGTCGATGTCTATATAAATAGGAATGGCTTTGGCCCAAAGAATGGCGGCTGGAACAACAGAACAGGTTAGTGATTGGATAATTATTTCATCGCCAGATTTAATATTTATGGCTTTTAAAAGAAAGTAGAGGGCATTTCGGCCACTGTCAAAAAGTTGGACGTATTTTTGGTCTAAATATTTAGAGAGATCTTTTTTTAATTGGCATTGGGGCTTCTCGTCAAAATATTTCCATGGCTTAAAAATTAGAAGTTTAGAGAAGACAACATCGGAAAAATTAAAATTTGGTATCAGACTGATGGCAATAGTTTTAAATGGATTATTCATGGGTTATTGAATTAATTATAATTGATGGAATTCGGCCTTTAAAAAGAAAAACGGTTTTTGATTTTTTTAATTCTTTTAAAGAAGTAATTATCTTTTTTGGATTGGTTATAAGAGAAGCATTGTTATTTTTATTTAAGTTTTTGAAATAATGAGGCTGAGTAACAATAATGGAATCAATGTCGGATAAATTTTTACCGATTATCTGATGGTCTTTTAGGGCATTTTCTCCAAGTTCAATAATTCCAGGAGTGACAAGGACTTTTTGATAATTTTTCCAGGTTTTTAAATAGGTTATGGCTGATAAAAATGATTCAAGACTGGAATTGTAGCTGTCATCAATTATATGAATATTGTTTTTTAGAGAAATCAGTTTTGGATAGAAAAGGTTTGGGTTGATTTTAGATAAAGCTTTTTTGATTTCTTCAAGAGTCATTCCTAAGTATTGGGCTACTTTTATTGCTCCGATGACATTTCGGATTAGATCTTGGCCAAGAAGGGGAACATTAAACTGATGTTTTTGATAATCAAATTGGACATGATCGGGAAAAGTTTTAATATTTTTAGCATCTTCTAATTTAAAATCTTTATCAGCAATTAAGCCAAGTCCGTTTTTTGGTAGGGATTTGATTAATTCATATTTGGCGGTTTTGATGTTTTGTAGACTGCCAAAAAGGCTTAAATGTTGGTCTCCAAGGCCAGTAATGATGCCAATTTTTGGTTTAACAATGTTACAAATGGCTTGAATTTCTCCGATTTTGTAGGCACCCATTTCGACAACAAAAATATCGGAATCAGTTTTTAAATTGAGGACAGTTTGGGCAACACCGATTTCAGAGTTGTTGTTTTTTTGAGTTTTATCAACTCTAAATTTGGAACTTAGGATGGTTGATAATAATTCTTTTGTTGAGCTTTTACCATAGCTTCCAGTTATTCCAATTACAGTTCCTTTGAATTCGGACATAATTTGTCGGGCTTTTTGAATTTGACGTTGTTTTAAAAAGGTGAAAATTGGATTGGAAACAATAATATAGAGAGAAGGGATTAGGGGAACTAAAAAGAGTAGGAGTAGGGAGATTTTTAAAGATAGATAAAAAATTAAGAATAAAACTGTGATGAGAGAAATTAAGAGAGATATAGTGCCTCTAAAAGTTGTTTTTGGGCGAAACCAGGTTGTTAAATCATATTGGTTTTTTATGACTTTTGAGAGATCATGCTTGTTTTTGAGAGAATCAAAAAAGCGATCGAAACGATATTCTTTGATTTGCCAAAAATAAACCCAAAAAGATGTTTGATGAATTAAAACAATTAAAATAATGAGTTTAATAAAAAGGATCATTTTGATAAGTCTTTTATAATTTGAGCTGTTTCTGAGGCCTGGCGGTAGGGAAGCCCATGATTGGCTTCGGGAACTATGACTAAGGTTGATTGAGGAATTTTATTTTCCATGATTTTGGCATGGTAGAGAGGGGTGGTGTGATCTTCTTGCCCCCAAATAATAAGAGTTGGGACTTTAATTTTAGGTAATTCACTTTCGAGGTTTTCATTTACAATGTTTTTGAAGATTTGGCGCATAATGCCATCTACTGCAACATAATCTTTTGAACCTAAAAGAGGCATCAGTTTATTTTTTATGAATTTAGGAGTTAGTGAAGCAATTTTGGAGATTAGTTTGACTTTTAAAGATTTTCTTTCAATACCAGCACTGTCGATTAAAATAATTTTTTCTATTTTTTTATTTTGTTGGGAGCTAAGTTTGATGGTGATACGACCACCAAATGAATGGCCGGCGAGGGTGCATTTTTTGATTTTTAATTGGGAAAGAAAATCGTTGACGAAAGAAGCATAGTCGGAAACGTTCCAAGCTTTTTTAGGAGTATCGGTTTTACCAAAACCAGGTAAATCTAGAGCAACAACTTCATATTTTTTGGAGAGGAGATTTAGGAGTTCTTGATATTTTTCTTTATTAATATCTTTGATCCAACCATGAAGAAAAACTAGAGTTGGCCCTTTACCAATTTTGAGATAGTCAGTTTTAATATTGTTGACGATTATTTTCATGGACTATGTATATGATAGCATCAAATCAAAAAGGGCGGACACATCGGTCCGCCCTTTCTACAAAAAATGTGAGGTAGACACTTCGATCTACCTCTACAATTTATCTTACAATTTCAATTTTAACAGCTGGACCCATAGTGGCACAGATTGCTAATTTTTTAATTTTAGCTACTTTAACAACTTTAATTAATTCGTTGATGTTTTTGACTAATTCTTCAGTTGGTTGGGAAACTTTACCAACAACAATGTGAATTACAGGAGCTTTCTTTTCGGTTCTAATTACAGTTTTAGCAACTGAAAGTTTTTTAACTGATTCTTCTGGTTTATCGGTTAATGTTCCATTTTTTGGATTAGGCATTAAACCTTTTGGACCGAGTAATCTAGCGAAAGGTAAAAGTTTAGGCATGGTGGCTGGAGTGGCGATTAAGATATCAAAATTAATTTGACCATCTTTAATTTCTGCTAAAACAGTATCATTTAAAATAACTACTTTTTTATCGGAAGATTCAATGTGGGGGAAGGTTATTTCACCAACATTTCCAGCATCATAAATAGTTACGTGAGCTTCAACTTTACCTTCGAATTTAGAAAAAGAAGTCTTTTTCATTAATTCAATGGCTTCATCTAGAGGATAGTATTTATTGACGTCAACTTTTTTCTTGGCGGCTTGATATTTTTTACCTCGGACTTTAGCAATTCTAACTGTTTTTGTGGTTTCGGCTTCAGCATTTTCTGAAACTTCAGTTTCTGTTGTTTCAGCTTCGATATCGGCCTTTTGAGATTCGTCTAATTTGACAATCTCTTCCACTTGTTTAGCTTTTTTGGCTTTGTTTTCTTGAGTGGTTTTGCTCATATTTTTTTTATTTTAAATTTATAATTATTAATTTTTTAAAATCCCTCTCGGCTTCGCCGTCTCTCCCTTTGACCTAAAGGGAGATTTTATTCCCTCCTTTAAGTCAAAGGAGGTTTAGGGTGGATTTTTTTTATTCGGTAATTTCAATACCCATTGATTTAGCAGTACCGATGACGGATCTTTTAGCAGCTTCTAAATCTTTAGTGTTTAAATCAACTATTTTAGCTTTAGCGATTTCTTCGACTTGAGCCATAGTTAATTTACCAGCTTTTTCTCGGCCAGGATTAGTGGCACCTTTTGCAAGTCCGGACATTTTCTTTACCATGTCGGAAACTGGAGGTTTTTTGATAATGAAGTCGAATGAACGATCATCATAGATGGTGATAACTGAAGGAATCAATGATCCGGCCATTTCTTTGGTTTTAGCATTGAATTCATTACAGAAATCCATGATCTTGATACCATGAGGACCAAGAGCGGTACCAACTGGAGGTGCTGGATTAGCAGATCCGGCTGGAATAGTGAGTTTTACGATTGTTTTAATTTTTTTTGCCATTTTATTTTTGAAACCCTCTCCCGCGGTTGCGGGATCTCCCTTGAAAAGGGCGACTTTCGGGTTTATTTATTTAAATTTAATAAATTTGTGAGCTTGGAGAGAAGCGCTCCAATATTAAAGTTCCTTACTAACTTGTAAGAAGTCTAATTCAACAGGAGTTTCTCTTTCGAAGAAGGAAACGAGAACTCTGATTTTACCTTTTTCTTGATCAATGGAGTCGATAGTGCCGATAAAATCAGCAAAAGGACCATTGGTAACCTTGACGACATCGCCAATAGTGAAAGGTGTTTGGTATTTTGGTTTATCTTCTTGGGTAGTTTGAAGAATAACGTCTACTTCTTTTTGGGAGATAGGTGATGGGGTATTATCGATTCCGATGAATCCGGTAACACCTTGAGTGGTTCGAACGGTGACCCAAGAGTCATCACTTAATACCATTTGGATTAAGACATAACCAGGAAAGGTTTTTTCTTGAGTTTTAACTTTTTGACCACGACGAATGACCATTTTACTTTGAATTGGAATTATGGCTTGGAAGATTTGATCTTCTAAACCCATAGTTTTAATTCTAGTTTTTAAAGCTTCAATAGCTTTATATTCGTGACCGGAATAAGTGTTAATGACATACCAAGCCGCATCGATGCTAGGGCTGTTTGGGGACAGCTGGAACAAGTAGTCTTTTTTGTTAGTTTTAGTTGAAGTTTTAGGCATAGTTATTTTTTAACTACTCCACCCAATAAATTGATAGAATTTGTAAATAAATAATCGAAACCACCTAAAATAAGGGAGACGATGATTGAGATTGATATTACCACAACTGTGAGCTGAATTAAAGTATCTTTTTTTGGCCAAGTAATATTTTTGAATTCAACCCTAACTTCCTTGAAGAATTGGATGATTTTTTTCATGAGCATATTATAACAAGGTTTGGTCTCTAAGTCGTGTAAAAGATGGTGTGCTACAATTTTTCCATGAAATTACTTTTTTTGAATGCTTGGCAGGGAACGGTTAAATCAAAAATTGATAATTTTATTAGAGAGAAATCGTTGGAAATTGATTTTTTTTGTTTTCAGGAGGCGGCTAAGAGTAAAAAATGGTTATTTAAAGATTTGTTGGCTGATTATAGGTTGGTGACAGATGATAAGTATATTAGTAATAGTAATAAGTTTTTTCAGGCAACTTATATAAATAAAGCTTTTGAAGTTAAACAGGTTACAACTTTGCTTAAAAAAGAGTTGGATACTGGTTTAGTGTTGTGTACTTCGTTTCAATTTGGAAATAAAATTTTGACTGTTTGTAATGTTCATGGGATAGCTACTCCTGGTAATAAAATGGATACGGCTGGTAGATTAAAGCAATCAGAAGAAATAATTGATTTTTTGAAAAAAATAGATGGTCCTAAAATTGTGGGAGGAGACTTTAATTTGGAATTTGATACACAAAGTGTAAAAATGTTTGAGAAAAATGGTTATCGAAATTTGATTAAGGAATATAAAATTAAGACTACTAGAAATAGATTATCATGGGAAAGATTTCCTAAAAAACAGTATTTTGCTGATTATGTTTTTGTAAGTTCGGATGTAAAAGTATTAAATTTTTCTGTCCCTAATATTGAAATTTCTGATCATTTACCTCAAATTTTGGAAATTGAATAGTGTTGATTTATTATTTTCACCGCAAAATAATTGAGAGAACGGTTTTTGATATATTTTGTATTATTGATTGACCCTACTGGTGGCGTGTATGATGATTCTCATCCACTAGAAATAGTGTTTTATTAATTATAATTTAAATTACAAAAAATGTTGTGTCCATACTGTGCTAGCGTTGAATCAACTGTTTTAGAAAGTCGTGATGCTGATGACGGAAGAGCAACTAGACGCAGAAGAGAGTGTGTGGTCTGTTCTAAAAGATTTACAACTTATGAAAGAGTTGGGAATGTTGATTTAAAGGTAATTAAAAAGAGTGGCAAGGTTGAGGATTATAGTAGAGAAAAACTAGTGAAATGTTTTGATAAAGCTTTTTGGAAAATGAGTAGTGAAGAAAAGGCAAAAATGATTGATGAGATTGAAATGAAACTTTTGAATTGGCAAAGCGTGGAAATTCCTTCTAAAGAAATTGGATTAATGATTCTAGAAAAACTGAAAAATATAGATCCAGTGGCTTATATTCGTTTTGCTACTGTCTATTTAGACATTAACTCAATTGATAAATTTGAAAAATTAATAGTTGACTTTAAAAATTTAAAAAACTCAAAAAAATAAATGACCGACATAAATTTTCGTCAAAATCCAGTTTTAGGTTTAGCAGAACCACAATTATCAGATAATGCTAAGTATATTGCAGAGACAAGATATGCAATGAAAAATGAGGGAGGAAAAGCTTTAGAAAAAGTGCAAGATATATTTTGGAGAGTTGCTATTAATGTAGCTAAGGGTGATAAAAACTTTAATATTGGTGATGAAGAAATTGAAAAAACCGCATTGGAATTCTACAATTTGATGGCTCAACAAAGATTTTTTCCTAATACTCCATGTTTGGTTAATGCTGGAAAACAACATCAACAATTATCAGCTTGTTTTGTGCTGCCAATTGAAGACTCAATGTCATCTATATTAGAAACTATGTCTAATATGGCATTGATTCATAAAAGTGGTGGTGGAACTGGATTTTCTTTTTCTAGATTGAGACCTCATGGTGACTATATTAAGACTAGTGGTGGAACAACTGTTGGCCCAGTGTCTTTCATGCAAGCTTACAATGATGTTACAGCTCAAATTAAACAAGGTGGAGTACGACGCGGAGCTAATATGGGAATGTTGTCAATTGACCATCCAGACGTTTTGAGATTTGCAGTGGTTAAACTTGATGAATGGAGTTTAACTAACTTTAATATTTCATTGGCAGTGACTAATTTGTTTATGGAAACAATTGAGTCAGATAGAAAATTTTGTGTTGATGATTCTATTCCTGAAGAAGTGGTTGAGGAAATTAGAACAGCTGAACAAAACAGAGATGTTGATGCTAGATTAAGAGAAATTGAAGCAGGTGTTAAGAAACTTTATGATTGGGCTATTGCTACACAAGAAGGGGAAGGATACAAACTGATTAATCCTCGAACTGGCGAAACAACAATGAGATTAAATGCTTACAAAGTATTTAACTTGATTACTAGATTGGCATGGCAGTTTGGTGATCCTGGTTTAGTTTTTATCGACAGAATGAACGATAAAACTTCTAATCCAATTCCATCAACAGGAAGAATTGAAGCAACTAATCCTTGTGGTGAACAACCATTATTACCTTATGATGCTTGTAATTTGGGAAGTGTTAATTTGGCAAAATTTGTAAATCCCTCTAAATCTCCCTTTGACAAGGGAGACTTAAACTGGGAACTTTTGAAAGAAACTATTAGAACTGGAGTTCACTTTTTAGATAACGTAGTGGAAGTTAATGATTTTCCAGTTGAGAAAATCAGAGAAATGGTGACTAAAACCAGAAGAATTGGGGTGGGAATCATGGGTTTTGCTGACTGTTTATTTAAATTGGGAGTTAAATATGACTCTGAACAAGGATTAGACTGGGCAAGAAAAATCATGAAATTTGTGACTGATTCGGCCAAAGAAGCTTCTGTTGATTTGGCTAAAGTTAGAGGAACTTTCCCTCTTTGGGATGTTAGCGTTTACGCTAATACTGACTATAAACCAAGAAACATGGCATTAACAACTATTGCTCCAACTGGAACAATTAGTCTTTTGGCTGATACTTCTTCTGGAATTGAACCAGTTTTTTCATTGGGTTTCCAAAAAAATACTGTTGAAGGAAAAACATTATATTCAGTTAATCCAGTTTTAGTTGAAGAATTAAAGAATAGAAATATTTATTCTGAAGAGCTAATTGAAAGAATAGTTAAGAATGGGGGAATATTGTCTGGGGTTGAAGGAATTCCTGAAGAAGTTAGGGAAGTTTTTACTACTGCTTTGGAAATTGATCCAAAATGGCATATTAGAGTTCAGGCTGCTTTTCAAGAATATACTGACAATGCTGTATCTAAAACAATTAACTTGCCAGAAACAGCTACTGTTGATGATGTAAGAAATGCATATTTGATGTCTTATTCTTTAGGTACTAAAGGAATTACTATCTATAGAACTGGTTCTAGATCTTTTGAACCATTGTCAAAGGTTAAAGCTAAAGAATCAACTGATAATTCAGAAAACCAAGAAATTGATTTATCAGTGGTTAAAAAGAAAGCGACTCCAGTAGTGGCAAGAGGGGTTAGAGTTAAGAAAAAATGTGACGTAGGAAGCGTTTTTACCTCAATTTTTTATGAGGCAGGAGACGGTCCTGTGGAAATATTTGTAACTTTGGGTAAAAGTGGTGGATATATGGCTGGAGCAGCTGAAGTTTCAGGTAGATTAGCATCTTTGGCTTTGAAATATGGAGCTAGTCTAGACGAAATATCAGAAGAAATGATAGGTATTTCTTGCGGTCAAAAAGTTGGGTTGGGTTCCAGTACTATTTTAAGTATGTTCGATGCGGTTGGTAAATCTCTTTTGGAAATTTCTAGAGGTGAGCAATTGAATATGTTTGATCAAGAAAAAAGCATAATTGATTTGCCAAAATTAGAAAAACCAATCGACAAGGTTGATATTTTAGCAAGCATTAGAGCTGAGCAAGCAGCAATTGAAAGTAAGTTTAGTGCTTGTCCAGACTGTGGAAGTCCTTTAAGAGCTGAAGAAGGATGCTTTAAATGTACTAATCAATTTTGTGGTTATTCAAAATGTAGTTAAAATCCCTCTAAATCTCCCTTTGACAAGGGAGACTTAAATTAAAAAAATAATAAATAATTATGTCAATTTCAACCGAAAGAGGTGATAGAGGAAAAAGTTATTGGAATGGCAGAGAAGTGGACAAGGATAGTCCACTTCTCGAGGCTATTGGAATGATTGATGAACTTCAATCTCGATTGGGATTGACTAAAATTTTGGTTGAAGGTGAAGATAAATCTAAATTTAATCAAATGGAAATGGATTTATATTCAATTATGGGTAATTTGAGTTGTGGTCAGGAATGGAATGATGGTGAAAAAAGAGTTTTGGAATTAAAAAGTGAAGTGGAAAGAATGGAAGCTGATTTGCCAATTAATCGTAGTTTTACGATTCCTGGAGAAAATGAGATAGAGGCTAATATAAATTCTTGCAGAACTGCCTGTAGAACTGCGGAAAGAAGAGTAGTGACTTTGAATAAAGAAGTTGAATTAAATGAAAACGTTTTAAAATATTTCAATCGTTTGTCAGATGTACTTTATCTGATGGCAATTGAACAAGTTAAAAATTAAAGGGGAACTAGGTGCAATTCCTAGGCTGTGCCGCAACCGTAAAGACCGCCTTTGGCGAGTCAAGCCGGATAACCAAAACTTTCGAGCAAGAGTAAATATGAATAAAGAAAATAATAAAAAATCGGTTGGTTTTTCACCTGAAAATGAGGTGAAGTTTTTAAGGAGATTGGACCCTGAATTGAGACTGGAAAACTTGAAGTTGGAATTGACGACTCAAGTGGCTGAGGATTTTGGATTGGTGGAATATAGTAAAAATTATGTTTTAGAAAATGGACAAATTTTAGACCCGGTGTCTGGTGAAAGTGTGGTGGAATTGACCTCAAGAGGTGGAATTGACGAGGAAACATCGGCAATATCAAAAATAGAAA
>Ga0247840_10001375_pt1 | contig 47853 bp, 39 predicted proteins | sample LaCruzMarch2015__FD_192404 | JGI IMG/M metagenome (GOLD analysis project Ga0247840, IMG submission 192404) | Freshwater microbial communities from meromictic Lake La Cruz, Castile-La Mancha, Spain - LaCruzMarch2015_17m | ecosystem: Environmental > Aquatic > Freshwater > Lake | place: Spain... | reverse complement strand
TGGTGGAACTGGTCCATCCGACCGCGGCGGCCAACGTCACGCCCTGTACGGTCGAGGGCCGATTTGCGGTGGTGCTATCACGATCAGCACCGGCAGGGGAGCGCACGAGTGGCGATGAAGCGGGGACAGATTGGCTCACTCGCTATGCCGACGAGACGGTCCGGCAGGTCTTTGCCCATCTCGCCGCCCATGGTGCCGTGACCGAGTCCGAGGTTGCGACGCTGCTCGGGGGGCAACGGGCGGCGCGGCGTTTCGCCCTGTATTTCGAGGACCATGCCCGCAATGCCCCCTTCGGTGTCCGCATCGATGTGGTCGCCGGCGTAAAGCGCTACGTGAGAGACGGTAACGAATCATGACCGCATTGACCCGCCACGATCTGGAGCATTTGTTCGAGGCCCTGCGCAAGGGGTTGGTGCCCGAGCGGGGGCTCGATACCTTCGCGGTCGGCATCGAGAAGCAGCGCCTGGAGATGGGCCGTCAGCTCGACCTGGTCCGCCACGGCGAGGGCACGGTCAAGTTCCTGCGCGGTGACTACGGATGCGGCAAGACCTTCATGGCCCGGCTGACCCTGGTGGACGCCCAGTCCCAGGGGTTTGCGACGAGCTTTGTGGTGGTCTCGGACAACGACTTGCGGTTCCAGCGCTTTGACGACGTGTATCGCAAAGTGGTGACCGAGCTTGGCACCAACCTGTGCCCGCGCGGTGCGCTCGGGGACATCCTGGACCGCTGGATCGCGCACGTGGAGGAAGGGTTGATCGCGGCCGGGGAGGATGAGGAGGCCCCCGATTTCGACCTCAAGGTGAGGCGCCGCCTGGATGAGGACCTCGCGGCCCTGACCGGCGGGCGGGCGCCCCAGGACTTCGTGCGGGTGGTCCAGACCATCTTCGACCTGAAACAGCGGGGCGAGGTGGGCGAGGCGGGCGCTCTGATTTCCTGGCTTTCCGGCAGCGGCAACGTGGCGGCCTCGGCCAAGAAGGCGGCGGGCATCAAGGGCGACATCGAGAGCCGCAGTGCGCTGGATTATCTGCGCGGCGTGCTGGAGATCGTGAAGGCGGCCGGTTTCAAGGGTCTCACCATCGTCATCGACGAGGCCGAGACTATCCTGCGGATGCGCAAGGACTCGCGCCACAAGTCGCTCAATGGCATCCGGCAGATTGCCGATGCGGCCGGGTCCTATCCGGGCCTGCTGTGGGTCTTCACGGGCACGCCAGAGCTGTTCGACTCCCGCCAAGGGGTTGCCGGACTTGCGCCACTGCATGAGCGGATTCGGTTTCTGAAGCAGGGACGGTTCGCCAGTCTGCGCCAGGCCCAACTGGAGCTCACGCCCTTCACGGCCGAGCGCCTGCGGGCGGTGGCGGTGCGACTGCGCGAGTTGTATCCGACCAGCGACCACGAGCGGATCGAGCGGTGCATCGACGACGCCTTCATCGAGCGCCTGGTGGCCGAGGTGACCCGCGGCTTCAAGGGGGATGTCGGCGTGGTCCCGCGCCAATTCCTGCGCGAACTCATCACCCAGATGGACCTGGTGGATGAGCATCCGGACTACGACCCGGCGGCCGCATACGGCTTCGCGCCGTCGGAATTGAGCGACGAGGAGCGTTACCGGATGGCGGGCGCGCGACCCGCGATCCCGGATGAGGACGACGACCTGGTACCGGCGCAGGATTCCTGGTGAGCGTCTTCGCCCGGTTTCCGCCCCGGCTGCAACAGGCCATCGTCGGGCGGCTGGGCTGGTCGAGTCTGCGGCCCGTCCAGGAGGAGGCCGCCGCCGTGCTGCTTGACGGCTGCAATGCAGTCGTCCTGGCCCCGACGGCCGGCGGCAAGACGGAGGCCGCGCTCTTTCCGATCTTGGCGGGGTTGATCGAGTCGCCCACGCAGGCGGTTGCGGCCGTGTACGTCGCGCCGATCAAGGCCCTGCTCAACAACCAGTCCCATCGTCTGGACCTCTACACGGAGATGGTGGGCCTGCGCCGCTTCGTCTGGCACGGCGATACCCCGGAGTCCGAGCGCCGCGGCTTTCTGCGCGAACCCGGGGAACTCTTGATGACCACGCCGGAGTCCCTGGAGGTGATGCTGATGTCGCCCCGGGTCGATGCCGCCGCGCTCTTCGCCGATCTGCGGGTCCTGGTGATCGACGAGGTCCACGCCCTGGCGGGCACGGATCGGGGCGCGCACCTGATGAGCATCATCGAGCGGCTCGCCAGGCTGTCGCGTCACGATCTGCAGCGGGTGGGTTTGAGCGCCACGGTCGGCAACCCCGAGGCCATTCTCCGCTGGCTGGGCGGGACCTCGCAGCGCTCGGGACGAGTCATCGCCCCGCCGTCCGAACCTGGCCGGCGGCGGCTGCATATCGTCTATCGCCCGGACAGCACCGCTCTGGCGACCGGCGCCGCGAAACTGGCTCAGGGGGTGAAGAGCCTCTTCTTCTGCCAGACTCGCGCGATGACGGAGGCCTTCGCCGAGCAGATGCGCCGTCTGGGCTCCGCCGTGATGGTGCATCACAGTGCGGTCTCGAAGGAAGAACGTGAACTGGCGGAGGCGAGTTTTCAGACTGGGGCCGAGGCCTGCATCGTCTGCACCTCGACCCTGGAGCTCGGCATCGATGTGGGCGACCTGGACCTCGTGCTCCAGGCCGAGGCCCCGGACACCGTCGGCTCCTTTCTGCAGCGGATGGGGCGCACTGGGCGGCGCGCCGGTCAGGTGGCGAACACGACCTTTCTCTGCGCGAACACCGACGCGGTGGTCCAGGCGATCGCCCTGGTCGAGCTCGCGCGCGACGGCTGGGTGGAGTCGATCACCATCAATGACCGCTGCTGGCCGGTCCTGATCCACCAGTTGGTCGCCCTGTCCCTGGCACAGGACGGGGTCGGTCCCGAGGATGCCTGGTCGAGGCTCCAACCTGTGCCCGACTTTCGCGGAATCGCCCGCGAGGAGTTCGATCGATTGGTCGACTGGATGCTGCGGGAGCGTTCGCTGCGGCTCGCGAGCGGCCGACTGGTGGTTGGACCGACGATTGAGCACGCCTTTGGCCGCCGCCACTTCCGCGACCTCTATTCGGTCTTTTCCAGCCCCCAGAGCTATACGGTTCAGACCTCGGCCGGTCGGCCGCTGGGCAGTCTGAATCAGGATTTCGTGGACCGGTTGGTGGACGGCGTGAGCTGCTTTCTGCTCAGCGGGCGTGCCTGGGCTGTCCTGCACGTTGCGCACGACGACCGGCGCGTGATCGTCGATGCGGCGCCACGCGGCAAACAGCCCAGTTGGGGGGGATACCTTCCACAATTCCTGGGGTACACCCTGTGCCAGCGCATCCTCGAAGTCCTCACCGCTCATGACGACTATCCCTATCTGTCCAGCCCGGCCCGAGAGGCACTCGTGGTCAGGCGTACGGAGATGGGGGATATCCTCTCGCCAGGGATCGGCGGCATCGAGCTGGATCACGAAGAGGTCCGCTGGTGGACCTTTGCCGGCGGCGCCATCAACGCCACACTGCGCCATGCTCTGAAGTATCTGTCCGACGATTGGACGATCACAACGGACAACTTCCTGGTCCGCCTGCGAGGACCCGGCCTGGAGGGGCGAGCGTTTAGCGATGAACTCGGGAAACTCAGCCAGACGGCATTCTGGGGCAACGATGAATTGTGGCAAGAGATTGCGCAGACGCTCCCAAGCTACCGGTTGAGTAAGTTCCAACCGCTGATGCCGTCCTGGATAGAGCGCGAAATCCTTGCGCGCTATTTGCTAGATATTCAGGGCACTAAGACTTGGCTGGAGCAGTCAATGAGTGGCTGCTCTTGATCCGACGTGCAGTGTTCCAGGTGAGATGTTGTTCATGGAGTCAACACGCCTGAAATTGTCTTGCAGTGTGATTGATGAAAAACGCGTTCTCACCGATAATGATTAGCCAAATAGAGACTTAGCCACGGGAGTCTGGGCGGGTTCGCCCCGAGTCCCGCTGCACAAACCACTGAGGATTGAAGGGATGGCCGCCGTGACTAAAGCCGACTTGGCCGAGCACCTGTTCGATGAACTGGGGCTCACCAAACGCGAGGCCAGTGAGATCCTCGAGGGCTTCTTCGAGGCAATGCGTACGGCGCTGGAGCGCGGCGAGGACGTGAAGCTGTCCGGGTTCGGGAATTTCGAGTTGCACGAGAAAAAGGAGCGCCCGGGGCGCAATCCGAAGACCGGCGAAGCCATCCCGATCAGCGCCCGCCGCGTGGTGACGTTCCGGCCGGGCCAGAAGCTCAAGGCCCGGGTCGAAGCCTATGCGGGACCCGCGCAGCCGAGCGCCGACGCCGCGGGGTCCGGCGAACGGCTTGCTACGGCCTGAACACGCCAGGTCTGGGCCGGTGCGGATTGCGCGCCAGTGGGTGCCAGGCCGCGAGGAAATTGGTCACCAATTGATCGTTTTCGGTGGTCCTACGCGCAATCTGCGGCTCCCGCGTTGGTCAGGGCTTCAGATTTCGCGTAGGAACACGTTTCGACGCTAGGTCATTGAGGCTACTACGGTTAGCACGATCGGACGCCCGCCGGTGTCCGCCGGCGGGCCTGGCGCCGCGCCGTGGGCGGCCGGATGGCCGCCCGATGGCGTCCTTTTCTCGCGGCCGATAATCATACTTATGTGAAGTGGCTATGCGTCGTGGCAACAGCCGCTTGACAGAAATCCAGACGCGCGCCGGGGAGCCGGCGCGTTTGCCCCGGGTCTCACGGCTAGCGCCTGCCCCGACTCCGTGAGTCCGTGAGCATACCCAGACGGGAAGTCTATGCGGTAGGTCGCCCTTCGTCTGTGTGCGACCTGGACTCCTCCCAATTCGCAAACGCCTGATGAACCGCCATCGCGAGAATCGGCGCAGCAAGATCGATCCAGACGCCGTAGCGGAACCACCAGAAGCTCACCGGCACGAGGATGAGGATGATCAGGGAGCCGGTCAGCAAGGTCGCCCACCAGGAATCGAAGCGGCTGAAGAACCAGGCCATCAGCAGGATCAGGCTGGCCTCGATCAGGAGCACTGCCCGGGTCGATGGGCCGTGGATCTGGCCGAACTGGTTGAGCGACTTGCTCGCGTTCAACAGCACCAGGGCGCCGGGCATCGATCCAACCGGGGTCTCATGCCGGTCGCGACTGGCATCGTAGGAGGCGCCGATGACGACGATACGCCCGCGCACCGGCTCCGGCGAGGCACCCGGCAGGTGCTTAAGCAGCGCCGCGGCCGAGATGCGCTCCAGCCCCGGCGATGCAGTGCCCTCGCGCGGCGCATCCGAGTAGGAATAGATGACGCGCTGGTCGACCCCGTGGGCGTCGAGCCGGACGCTACGGTCGCCATAGTTCAAGTGGTCGAGCCCTCCGTGATGTCCGGCCTCCACCACCGCGCAGTCATGGGGGCCGGTTGCAGCCAATCGCCCCTGGATATCCCGCCAACCTTCCCGCCCTGCCCGGAGCAGCACATCAAGCAACAGTTGCACCGACGGCAAGGCGGTCGGCTGTCCGTTAAGGCAACCTCGCTCGATCAGATGCCAGCGGCGCAGCCGCAAGTCCGAGCGGTCTTTGACATAGCGCGGATGGCCGAAGTGCACGGCGTCGGACACCCCCTGATCGCCGAAGAAGCTGTCGCGCCACTGAAGGGGCGCGAGCTCGCCCCGTGGTCCAGCCTTCGCCGTGCGCAGCAGGATCAGATCGGGCGCCTGGGACGGGTAGCTTCCGAGCAGCTCCGATAGCGCCTGATCGGCGGTGACATCGGTCCCCGGACGGCTCAGGTCCACGTCCACGACGATAGCTCGGGCACCGCCATCGGCGGCATACCGGATGAGCTTGGCGAGTTGGTCGCGCGGGACATGGAAGGGCTCACCCCAGGCGTCGAAGCTCGCCTGATCCATGTCAAGAAAGGTGTACCCCAGGCCCTTGGAATCGTTCAGCCACCGGGTGTCGACCTGTAAGCGGTTCATCCAGTCCATCGCCAGGTCCTCGGTCGCTCGGACCGGGCTGAGCCCATGGCCGAGGTGGATCGTCATTGCAATCATGGTTCCGATCAGGACGTTTTGGACGAAGTGGGGGAGCCGCAACCACAGCCTTCCGATCCACTTGCCGGTGCGTCCGCTGGCACCAAGCAAGTAGAGCCCCAGCTTGCCGAGCCCGCGCAGCACAACCGGGATGACCAAGAACCAATGGACGAGGAACCTGAGATTCATATGGAATCACTCCCTCCTTTGACCGACAGGCCTGTTACCGACAGGTCCGGGCGAGCAGCCCGGCCAGGAGCGCCGCGTCCTGCGCCCGCGCGGCAAAGAGCACCGCCGCAAAGCGCCAGGCGTCCTTGTCCGCCAGGGCCGCGGCAACCAGCCGATCTTTGGCCCTGGCGGGCAAATCGCTGCCGCGGAGCGCCCGCGCCGACGCGGGCAGGGCCTCGCTGGGGACCACCTGGAATTTTGCCGGATACGGGGCCTGCAACCCAGCGCCATCGGTGATGGTGACCCGATAAGCGCCTTGGGGTAGCGACGGAGCGGCAAACAAGGCGGGGCTCGCGGGTGCGTCCATACGCACCTCGACCGGATCGGCCCCGCCTTCCGGTCCGCTCAAGCTTAACTGGAAGGGTGCCCGCCCATTGGTCCAGAGGATGCGGATCGCGACATCTTCGGGCACCAGGTTCTCGGTGTCAGCAAGGCAGCGGAATTGAGGTGCCACAGCGGGATCGCCACGAGCGCCACGAGTGATAACCGAGATGACATCCTTGTCGTCGCCGGCCAGCGAGCGATAAGACTCCACCACCCCCGCCCAGACATTTCCGGCCACGGTCGGCGCCTGGGTCTCGGTCACCCGGTAAGGCGAGTTGGTCTCATCGACCTGGATGTTCCCCCCGCCCCCGCCGATTAGCACCTGGGTACCGGCCTTCAGGACGCGGATTTCGTCGCCGACCTGGAGGCTGGCGAAGGGCACCAGCGGCACCGCCTGCCCGGCGCGCACCAGCGTCACGGCGCCGTCGGCACCTTCGATATCCAAAATCCGCTGGTCGGCAAAGCTGGACGTGGCGAACAAGAGCGAAATCAAAATCAGGATCAGATAGCGTGTCATCTTGATACTCCAGGATAATCAACGGTTAAGGGATGCGCTTGCGCGCGAATCTTCCGCCGCCGGGCAGGTCCTACAGCCAGTTCCCCATCAGAATGAACGGCGCCCAGTAGTAGGGATGCGCGTAACCGTTGAGTGTCAGGTCCCGGTTACTGCCTTCGACCTGCGCGGCGCCCGGCGGGCTGGCCACTTGTCCGTCCACCACGAAGTCGCGTACTACTTCGCCGCGAGTGGCGACGGTCTGCGCCTGGTTACTTCCCATGAGCTTGAGCTGTGCCAGGTGCAGGGCCTCGGCTTTGCTGAGTTTCGGCCGATCTCCAAGTAGCTGATAAAAACTGCCCATCAGCTCCCGCGTACTTGCATCGGCCACCGGCCAAAGACTTGCGATCACGCTACCTGCACCCTGACGCTGCATGATGCTACCCATCCCCTCGATCTCGAAGCCGTTGGGTTCTGAACTGCCGCGTCCAGTTTCACAGGCTGATAGAACAAGCAAATCCACACGTTTCAAGTCCAAGCCGCTTGAACGTATATCTCGCAGGCTGAGCATCTTACCGCCGCCCAGTAAGAGCGCCGAGTCCGCGTCGCTTCCAGGGCTCAAACGGAAATGGCTAGCGATATGCAACACTGACGCGCCGGTTTCGATCTCCGCAAATAGCTGGCCCTCCGTAAAACTCTCGTCCAGATGAACAGTGCCGGGAAATATACCGACCACATCGGCGTTGTCTCGCTGTATAATCTGTTCCAACTCCGCTTTGACTCCAGGTAGCGCGGCGAAATCGCCAAAAGGTTTGCTCACCCCAAACCCGGCAATCTTCCAAGTTCTATTTTCTTGTTGTTCCGCGACCGATAGTTCACTATATCGCCCAAGGATGAATCGCTCGGTCAACCAGCGATTCCCGTCATACATTGCGGCGAAAGGCAGGTACTGAAGCTGCCCGTCCAAGTCGAGAACGATCGCGGTAATCTTTTCAGCTTTCAGCCAAGCTTCCACAGGCGCTACAAGCCGACGATATAGACGTTGACCTGCTGCCGAAGCTTCCGACTTCGGATCTCGCAGAGCGGCCTGCATGTCCGAGATATCCATATCAAGGGTCGATCCCAGCAGAGGGCCAGTAGGAGCGCTAGTTCCATGCCACCCCGTCGATGTGGTCAGGATAACTTCCACCGTATTGGGAAGAACGACATATTGCAGCAACGCAACTTTCTTTCCGAGACGCTTCGAAAGCCTCGCCAACCAGCCCCGCTTCTTGGTCAGCTTTCTCTCGATCAACTTCTTGCTCCCCGAAATCTTCGACCCATCGCTCGCACTTAATCGACTCTCGATTGACTCGATCAGGCCGGTTAAAGACGCTCTTGTCGCTGCCTGTGCTTCAGTTGCGGCCAGCGTCTCTTTGTCTGGGCTCGCTTCATTTTGCTTCCCCTGGGGACGAGTTCTTGCCGCATCGGAATCTTGATGCAGTTGCTTAGCCAATCGGGAAATCGCATCGGCAACCTTCTGCTCGCTCGGGGTGAATGCCATCAGCCCCTCGCGCGGATCATCGCCCTTTGGTTGGCCAAGATAATCGTAAAGCGCTGTACTCTTTAGCAAGCCGAGTGCTTCTGAGGCCTCGGCATACCGTTGCTGGCTTGTCAAGACCCCGATCAAGGAACGATAGGTTGGGCCAGCTTTATGAATAAGTTCTCGCTGTGCCCGATCATCAAGCGTCAAAGCCTGTCTCCGCTGCAACTGTATCGCATTTGCGAAAAATTTCCCTGCGAATACCGCGGCGTTAGACGCTCCAAAATCTATAAATAACTTGTGCAAGAACCTCCAACTATCGGCTTGATAAAGAACAACTGATGAATCATAACCAAGAGTGACCCCTTCTGCTGCGGCATGAAGCGCAGGACCACGCTCTTCCAGTGCTAGCAGCAACTGTCTGCGCAACATGTTGACCGTGTATTCGCCCGCTGGCATGCCAATTTTCCGGGCATCTCCCTGGGCCTCGTCACATTCTTTGAGTGCATTGGCATAGTCGCCATTATTTAATAGTTTGTAAGCACGCGTCATGCGCTCGATGAATCCGGGAAGGCTCGCTACACCGCCATCATTACCATCATTATCATGCGGCGAGATGCCTAGTGATTGAAGAGATTGAAGAGACGACTGGGCGCCATCCTCGTTCCCCTGCACGATAGCGCTGGCAAGGTCGTCTGGACCCAACGCTTCCGGTTGTATGGCCGAGTGCTGTCCTGGGCTATTCAAATACACGCTATTGAAAAGAGATAGCTGGAAATTAGCCCGCGCGAGAGCAGCCTCATCCCCTGCCTTGGAGAACAGGTCGCGTGCGCTCTCAAGATGCTTCTTCGCGGCAGCGAGATTGCCGTCCAACTCGGCGAGCGATCCTAGAAGCAGATAGCCTTCGCCGATTCTTTGCGGATTACCCTGTGCCTCAAGCATCTTGATTGATGCAGTCAGTGCTAATTTCGCCTCAGTTAGCCGTCCGCGCATAGCCTCCGCCTTTGCGAGCAAGAGGAGCATTTCTGCGTGTCCCGCTGACTGACCCGCTGACTGGTCTTCCGGTTCAAATAGCAACAAACCGCCTCGCAGGATGTCGGCGCACTCGTCCGCTTTGCCACTTTTTAGCAATACCTGCCCGAGTCCCAGGCGAGCGATCCTGGCTATATTACGATTCTTGATGTCGTCCTTAACCGCACTGAGCGCCTCCCGAAACGCAGCCTCAGCCAAACGCAACTGCTTCATTTTCTGGTAATAGATTCCAAGGTACGCATTGATACGGCCTCGGTCAGTATCCGAATATACACTTTGATCCCGGTCGAGAGCCGCGCGCAGAACACTCACGGCAGCTTCAACTTTCCCAGCCTTTTCGAGTAACACTCCCAAAGCAAGCGAATCTTCGGCGATAAGATCCGGTTGCTCCAGATTAAGTGAAACATCCAGTGCCTGTCGCAGCATCGTTTCCGCTTGAGTAGTATCCCCTCGTGTGGAATACTCTAACGCCTGCTGACGAAGCATAAGCCTCCTCTGTTCCGCTGTGATCGGCCGGTTACTTTCTTTAGCGAGGCTTGCGGTTTGCGCATCCTCTTGAGAGGCAAAGACAGGACCCTGATGGGGTGTGACCGAGCGCTGCGGTGATGTAGCTGCTTGAGGCAGTGGTTCAGTCATGTCCGCGATAGACACACCAATGCGTCCGCCCTGGATTACCACTTGGCCGCCCTCGCCGTTACGGACGAAGCGCATAACGATGGATTGGTCAGCTTTGGTGGCTTCGGTGAGGCTGATAAGTCCCTCAGTGGAATTCAAGGGCTTATCTCCATACCAGGTAAGGATATCTCCAGGCGATAAGTGAACAGAAGAGCCCTGGGTGTCCGGCATCACCTCGGTCACCAACACGCCATTCGCACCGCCAAACAACACAGGGTTTCGTGTCTTGAGTTCGCGCGCGGCGGCCAGCCAGGCCATATGACTCTCGTTGTGTTGAGGCGTCGCTGAGGAAGAACCCTCTTTGTTAGCAGTAGCGCTAGCGATAACCGCTTTGGCTGCTTGCAGGTCATTGTACCGTCGACGGATCGGGAATCCGTCTGACACGAACCGCTCGACGGCAACATTCAAGTCAGCTGCAATCGGGGTATCGTCCAGCATCTCGACTTGCCCATCCGGGCGAATCCGAAGCTCGGCCCCGAACAGGGTCGGTCCATAGAGCACGAGCCCGGGGGTCTGCCAAGAGCCATCCTCCTGTCGCTTCATACGCAAAGTGGCAACCTTCGCGGAGGCGGCGGTTCGTTCCGCGTTGCGGGCATCAGGTCGCCAAGGGATGTCGTTCGGGTCTTCGATTAGACGGAACGGACCATCCTCGCCCTGGACAGCTGCGCAGAAGAGGCGCAGATAGGCGGCAGCCTGCGTTTCGGTTTCGAGGTGGATGGCCAGGGTCTTGTTAAGTGCGTGGATGGGTTGGGATGTGCCATCTAGTCTCGTGAGCCCTTGGGCACTCTCAATCAGGATGATCAATCCGGAACGGCCTTGGTCGCCCGCGGGGTCTAACTCGATGAGCCGTGCCCCGACGTAGAAAGGTAGATTCAGAGCCCGTCCAATCGGGTTGGTCGCTGCCGCAAGCTCATCCCTTGCCCTTGGCTTGTCGCCCGCCGTTTGGTCGGCGCCCGCTCTTGTATTCTGGACCGCAGCCAAGAGTCGGCGAGTCTCCTCCATCGACAGCGACTTCCAATCCCCAGCGATCAGGGGCGCGAGAGGTTGGGGCGCGACAGCGGCGGGCTGCGTAGACCCGCCGACCGGCAGGACGCTCGGTGCGAGAGAGCCCACGACAGGGGTACTTTCCGCTGTCAGAACAACAGTCAGTAGCAGGGGGATGAGCATGTCTTGAAGTATGCGGCGCATGGTGTCGCTCCTCTATGTGTATTAAAATCTGTCTGTTATGGTCCGCGCTGTGGGCCTGACTGACTAGCGCCATGGGTCAAGTGTTCTCTCAATGCGTTCAAATCCGGGCGGTTCGCTTGGTCTATGGCCGTACAGAGCGTCGGTACACGTTAAGGGAGCGGCCAGCTTCCGTTGGGGCCCCGTGGCTCTCCAGGATTTCGGATCCTTGATAAGTATGCTATAAGAACGCGGTCTATCCTGTCGTTTGGCCATGTTGACATCTACGGAGCTTAGCCCATGCACATGAAGTTGGTTGCAGTCGCCGCTTTGGCATTCGGGTTGCCGACCTTAGCGGCCGAACCCTACGAAGGTACCTGGGCGGCCAAAGCGGCTTGGTGCGGAAACAGCTCGTCTGAAACCGATGAAGTCCCAATTACTGTAAGCAGTAACGGATTAGAAGGATACGAATACGGTTGCAGCTTCGCTTCGGTTAACAAATTTAGCAATGCGTGGATTACGACGATGGTATGTAGTTACGAAGACGAAAACTCGGTGGAAACGATGCAAATGACGGTTTCTGGCAACACGCTGACTCTCAAAGCTGATGGTAAAAAAGGAGTAAAATTCATCCGATGCAAGTGATCGGAGGCGGATGAGATCAATTATTGGCCGCATTACGGTTGCCTCTCGCTGAAATGCAACTTCAAGGCAGTCACCTCATAGGCTCGCATTGGGAGCGCCTAGCCGCCAGCGGTAGACCGAGACACTGGCCCTGCGGTCCAGCGGATCGAGCCCGCCGCGGATGCCGCCAATGCCAAAGCCAGCCTCTTGGAACAGGCCGAGGATGTCGTCCCCGCCACGCGGCATAGTTTTTTCGGCACGGGTACGGTCCAGCGTCGGCTGAGCGAGAAAACCAAGATCGAGCGGCGGTTGTTGGCGGATGCGCTCGACGGCAATGACGATGATCTGTTCTTGGCCGAGTATTTTGTCCCCAAACTCTGCGCGAATGGTCCTGATAGACTGAGCGGGGTCGAGAGTCATCGGCAGGTTCTCGCCGTAGGGATGCACCGGACGGATGCCATAGCGGCCGTCCACGAAAAAGATGTTGATGTCCATCGGGGCCTCGCCGACGTTCTTGATATCGAGACAGGCGCGGTCGCCGATCGATGGCGTGGCGATGCCATCGGGCGTCAAGGGCTTGGCCCCGCGGTCGCAGTCCTCGTCCGATCCCTTGGGCCGGATGCGCAGGTCCACCTTCAGTTTCCCGCCGACCGAGGCGCTCGCCAGCCGTTCTGCGACGCGGTTCAGGTTCAGGACCTTGGCGATGCGCTGGAGGGTGTCGCTCAGGGTGGTCTCAAGTTCAGCCGGGGAGCCGCCCAGATTGAGGGAGATATTCTGCTCCGGCCCGTCGCAACGGATGCCACCATCGCCCTGGGCCACCCAGAGCAGCGCGGCGTGTTTATCCGCGGTCCCGTTGCCGCCCCGGCACTGGGCGCTCTCGCGCGACGTAAAGCCGAGCCGGATCTCGGCGGCCTCGCCGGGGGCGACCCAGCGCAGTCGAATCCCCTCGGCGGTCGGTTGCGCCGCGAGTCGCTCGATGCGCTCGGCGGCGGCGCGCTCCGCCGCATCGGCCTCCGCGGGCAGGGCCGGGCGGGCGACCCGGACCTCGAAGTCGATCGCCTGGTGGACGAGGCGCGCGTAGGCGTCGGCCGGGATCGCGCCAGTCTCCAGGGCCGGCTTGCCGTCGGCGGCGATGGTGCGCAGCTCCGCGCTCAGGTCCTGGACGCTGCCGACCTCCGCGATGCCGAGTGCCCGGGCGGTCTCGTCGTCGGGCTTGGCGAGCAGGGCCAGGCGCGAGCCCGGGCCGATCTGCGCCAGGCGGCCGACCGGGATATGGATGCCGACCGGGTAGGTCTTCTTGATGATCGGCCATTGCAGCGCTTGTTCAACGGCGCCTTGCGTCGGGGTGCCAAGGACCGGCGCGTCGAGCCCAGGGCCATCGAACAGCGGATTCGGCGCCTGCCGACCGGCGTAGCCCTGGCGTATCCGCTCGCCGAGCCGACGGTAGCTGGTTGCCCGGCCGGCCTGGTGGGTCGCGGCCAATGCCTCGCCCAGGCGGCGGGTGAGCAGGCCATACCACTGGGCGTCTGCCGCGTGATCCGGGGTCTTCTCCTCCGGCTCGGGCTCGCCGGCGCGGGCGGCGTAGAAGGCGACATAGCCGCCGGCCGACCCTGCGCCCGGATTCCCGCCGCCACGGGCCGCCCTGATGGGCGCCCGGACCTCTACTTTGAAGGACCCTGCCTGCCAGGTGTCCAGCGACTGGCCCGATCCATCCGCTCCACCGGACGAGGTTGGAACACCGAGCGCCGACGCCGCAATGCCCCGATAGCGGATCTGGCTCGGCAGCGCACCGCGCACGATGGTTCCGGCGGTGCAGGTATCGGCCACCAGCCAGACGAAGACACCCTTGGCCACCAGGCGGTCGATCAGCACGCCCAGTTCGTCATCGACGATGCCGTTCTCGATCCGCCCCCCTTTGGCATCCCAGCGGGTGATATCCCGCGGGAGGAAGACCTCGTCGAGCCCGTCCGGCTCATAGTCGGTGTCGTTCGGGCCATTGGGTTGCTGGCTGGCGTGGCCGGACAGGTGCAGATACAACCGATCACCCTCCCCCAGACGGTTCGCCAGATCATCGAGCGCGCCGAGGATGGCGGCGCGGGTCGGTAGCCCGGCACCCTCGATACCGTCGGCCAGGATGCGGACGTGCGCCGGGTCCAGGCCGCGCTGCACCAGCACCCTGTTCATCAGCATCACGTCGTTCTGCGGGCCGCGAAGCTGGTATTCTTTTCCCAGGGCCGGGTACTCGGAGACACCGACCAGCAGGGCGTAGTCGACGGCTTGGGCCGGCGCGACCAAGAACAGGAACGGCAGGACCGCCCGCAGTACAAGCGCGGTGCGTGACAGGGTCCCGATGTCGTTGCGGTGTACCATCTCGTCGGTCTCTCTGCGCGTGTCCTATCTGGGTGGTATGGGGGTTTCCAGGCGGACCCATCCAGTCGGGGGGATCGGGATGGACTCGGTGCTTAGCCAGTCCGATGCGGCAGCGCGGGCGTTGTCAGGCACATAGAAGTCCAGACGCCAGGTGTCCTCGGTCTCGTGCAGGCGATAGGGTAGATGCAGTGCCCGTAGCCGCTGAATCAGGCGCGCGATTTGCCCAGGGTCCGTCGCGCGGCGGGGTTGGTCGCCGGGGGCCGCGCGCAGGCGCGGGGCGTCGTCGAAGTTGTCGGACTGGTCGGGGACCAGGACCGGATACGCGGGACCGCCGATGAAGGTCGGGATCAGCAGCGCCAGGACCAGGGTGGCGGCCACCGCAAGACCGCCGGTCCAGCCGATCCAGGATGGTTTCGGCCGCCGGCTCGGAAACTGCCCCAGACGCCCCTCCGCTGGAGGATCGTCGAGCAGGCCCTCGCGGCGCAGTCGCTCCATCAGCGCATCCAGTGGCGGATTTCCGGCCGTGTCGCCCGGCAAGAATTCTCGACTGATCGGGATCTGGGCCTCAGCGCGCAGCACTGCCCGGATGGCCGCGATCTCGGGGTCATCCTGGGTCTCCCGTGCGCCCCGGCCCGCCAGTGCCTCCACCCATGCGTCGATGTCGCGATCCTTGTCGGTCATGGTGTCTCGACCTCCAGTAACCCCCGGCAGGGTTCGATGAAGGGGGCGAGGCGCTTGCGCGCCTGGGACAGGTACTCGCGGGTGGCGCCAACCGTGCGGCCCAGATGCTTCGCCACCTCGGCGATGCCCCATTCATACCGAACGATCAGCCGCAGGGCCTGGGCTTGATCGCGAAACTGCTGCTCGAACCGGCTGAGGGCCGAGCGGACACAATCGATCAACTCGGCCGCGTCGCGCGAGTCATCATCCGAGGCGACCCGCAGCATCGCGAGGGTCTCCGGCTCCTCCGGGTCCTCTCGCCGTTCGGCGGCCCGCCAGTACATGCGCATCTCATTGCGGGCGATGGCCCAAGCCCAGGCGCGAACCGGACTCTCCCCCCGGTAGCCGCCGATGCCGCGCAACAGGTTGACGAAGGTCTCGTGCAGCAAATCCTCGGCCGCCTTGTCATCGAGCCCTTTCCGACGGAAAAAGGCCCGCATCGGCCCCGACAGCTCGCCGTACAGGCGCTTGACGGCCTCCGCACGCCCGTTTCCCCCGGCCTTCAGGTCAGCGACTAGGGGTTTGTCATCCGGCTCTTCATCCATCGCTCTGCATCCTCTGGGGAGTGACGTTCTAAGTCAGCGTCAGGGGTTATAACCAGTTCCCCATCAGGATAAACGGGGCCCAGTAATAGGGATGCGCGTAGCGCGTCGGTGTCTGGCTGCGGTCGGCGCTTGTCGTACCCTCTTGCTTAGGCTCGTCGCCGTCTGGAACCCAGTCGCGTCGTGGTTTGCCGCGGGCGGCACTCGTTTGAACCAGGTCGCTGCCCATCAGCGCGAGTTGCGCCTGTTGCAGGGCTTGGGCCTTGGTCAGCCCGGGGTTTTCGACACGCAGCTTGTAGAAGCGCTGCATCAGTGCCCCCGTGCTCGCGTCGGCCACCGGCCAGAGGCTCGCCAGCACGCCGTGCGCACCCTGGCGCAGCATGATGGCACCCATGCCATCGATCTCCGCGCCCGTGTCGTCCGCCCCACCCATCGCCGTGTTGCAGGCGGACAGGGTTACCAGGTCCAAGTGGCGCAGGTCCAGCCGCGGTTCGTGCTCGCGCAGATCATGCAGACTCAACGTGTCGCCAGTCCCGAGCAGCAGGCTCGATTGGGTGTCATTGCCGCGCTTGAGGTCGAAATGGCTGGCGATATGCAGGATGCGGTTGGCCGGGTTTCCCGCCTCCCCACGCAGGACGGACTCGGTGAATTCCTGGTCGAAATGGACGGTGCCCGGTAAGACGCCGGTTCGGTCCTTCTTACCGTGGCGGACGATCCCCTCGATCTCGTCTTTGACCGCAGGCAGGGCGGTAAAGCCGGGATAAGCCCGGGTCGTACCGAGTCCGGCGACCCGCGAGTCCTTGGACGCCAGCTCAGGCCGACGCTCGGAGGCGGCGGTGTAGTATACGATCGGCCAGCGTTGGGCGAGCCACTGCCTGCTGTCGTGGAGGGCACCGAAGGGGATATAGCGCAACCGCCCGTCCAGGTGGACCAGCAGGGATTCGAGTCGGGCTGCGTCCAGCTCAGCGGCCAGCGGGGCAAGGATTGCATCGTAGAGCGCGCGGGCCGGCTCCACGGCTGGGCGGGTCGGGTCCTTCAGGGCTGCGGCCAGAGTGTCGATGCGGGCCTTGAGGTCCGCCTCCCCGATCTCGGCGACGGCAGTGCGCCAGCCGTCAGGCGTGGTCAGCAGCAGGCGGACCTTGTCCGGCAGCACGACGAACTGCAGGAGTCCGGTGCGTGTGCCGCTGCGCTCGGTCAGTGCCGCGAGCAGGGCTCGCTTGGTATCCTGGGAACTGGCGAACCGTCCGTCTTCGTCAGCCTGACTTTTGCGGTCGATCGCAGCGAAATGCTCGGGCAGTGCGGCAAGCTGCCGTTGCAGATCAGCACTCAGGGCATCGCGCTCGGCGCTCAGGTGCTCGATCTCGGCGCGCTCGAACTCGGTGCGCACCTCGGGTTTGATCCGGTTCAGCTCGCCAAACCGTCTGGCCAGGGGCGCCAGGCGCCCCGCGGTGCCGTCATAGGCCGCGAGCCACCCCGCCTCTATGGCGTTATACCCTGCCCGGGTCTGGCGCGGGTCATAGGCGCCTTCCTCCTTGATATAGTCGTAGAGTTCCTGTTCCTTCAGCATATCCAACACCTGTTGGGCCTCGGCGTAACGGCCCTGGGCGGCCAGCAGCTCAGCAAGCTGCCGATACACGTGCTCCCGGCCCTTCAGGAATGACTGCTGCTGCTCCGGCGGGAGGCTCGCGTTGGTTGTGCGCATCGCTTGGATGATGTTCACCGCCCGCTTGCCCGCGAGGATCGCGGGGGCGGATTGGGAATCCGCCAGCAAGAACTGGCGAAGGTTGTTCCACGAGAGCCAGAGCGTCTCCGGTACGTCGAGGTCGGCCTGCAGGACCAGGGACTGCAGGGTGTAGCCGCGGGCCTCGTCGGTCTGACCCAAAGCGGCGTGTAGCACACCGAGGTTGAGGATGTCCATGGACTCGCGCGCGTGGTCGCCAATCGCGCGATGGATGGTGAGCGCCTGCGTGCAGTCATCAATCGCCTCTGGGTAGCGGCCGAGGGCAAGATAGATGGTGCCGAGGTTGGCGAGGCTATCCCCCTCGCCCCCGCGGTTGCCGATCTCGCGGCTGATGGCAAGGGCCTGGGTTTGTTGTTCCAGCGCCTCGGAGTAGCGCCCGAGGGTGCGGTAAGCCGTCCCGAGGTTGGCGCTGTGAGTTCCCTCCCCATCGCGATTGCCGATCTCACGGTCAATGGCTAGCGCCTGCGTGTAGTACTTAATGGCCTCTGGGTAGCGGCCGAGGCGATAGTAGATGTCGCCAAAGTTGCCCAGATCGATGCCCTCGTCCGCGCGGTTGCCGGTCTCTCGGCGAATGGTGAGCGCTTGCCTCAATTGCTCCAGGGCCTCGGGATAGCGGCCAAGTTCCCGATAAACGACGCTCAGGCTTGAGAGGACCGCCCCCTGGAGCGCACGATCACCGCGCTCTCGCTGGATGGCGAGCGCCTGCCTGTGATGCTCCAGGGCCTCGGGGTAGCGCCCGAGGCCCTGGTATAGGGCGCCGAGGTTGGCGAGGTCAGTGCCCTCCCCCGTACGCTCGCCGATCTCGCGGTCGATGGCGAGCGCCTGCGTGTCATGTTCCAGGGCCTCGGGGTAGCGCCCGAGGCGGAGGTAAGTCTCGCCGAGGCTGCCGAGGTCCACTGCCTCCCCCGCACGGTCGCCGAGTGCGTGATGGATGTTAAGGGCCTCGGTGAACTGCTCCACGGCCTTGGGGTAGCGGCCGAGGCGCTGGCTGAGGCCGCCGAGGCAGGTGAGGTCACCGCTCTGGCCCGCACGGTCGCCGAGTTCGCGGTGAATGGCGAGCGCCTGGGTGCAGTGCTCCACGGCCGCGGGAAAGCGGCTCAGACTCGATTCGAAGAATCCGAGCGTATTGAGGGCATTGCCCTCTGCCGCGCGGTCCCCGAGCGCGGCGTGGACGGCAATGGCCTGGGTGAAATAATCCACGGCATCGGGATAGCGGCCGAGGCTTTGGTTGACGATTCCGAGGCCATTGAGCGCGAACCCCTCGCCTGCACGGTTGCCGAGTGCGCGGTCGATGGCAAGCGCCTGGGTGTAGTGTTCCAGGGCCTCGGTATAGTGGCCAAGGCCAAGGTTGACGCCGCCGAGGCCGGTGAGGGCGACCCCCTCGCCCGCGCGGTCGCCGAGTGCGCGGCCGATGGCAAGCGCCTGGGTGTAGTGCTCCAGGGCCTCGGCATAGTGACCAAGGGTCTGGTTGACGCCGCCGAGGCCGGTGAGGGCGACCCCCTCGCCCGCGCGGTCGCCGAGTGCGCGGCCGATGGCGAGCGCCTGGGTGTAGTGCTCCAATGCCTCCGGGTAGCGGCCGAGGCTCTGGTTGACGCTGCCGAGGCCATTGAGGGCGAGCCCCTCGCCCGCCCGATCGCCGAGCGCGCGGCCGATGGCGAGTGCCTGGGTGAAGTGCTCCAATGCCTCCGGGTAGCGGCCGAGGCTCTGGTTGACCCGGCCGAGGCCGCTGAGGGTGGTCCCCTCGCCCGCACGGTCGCCGAGCGCACGGTCGCTGGCCAGCGCCTCGGTGAAGTGCTGCAGGGCTTCGAGGTGGCGGCCGCTTTGTGTCAGGATCATCCCGATAACGCCGTGGGCGGCCGCCTGGGCACGCTGGTCGTTCTCCGATCGCGCGACGGCGAGGCCCTGCTCCAAGAGCCCCATGGCCTCGTCGTTGGCTGACCGCTGCCAGGCCATCAGTCCGGCACCGAGCAAGGACCGGATGCGGGCTTGGGGCGTCTCCGTCACGTCCTGGACCCCAATCCCGAGGCGCCCCCCGTGGACCTGGGCCTCGTGTAATTCGGCAGCATCTGCCGCCGCTAGGCGTAGCCAGCGTAGCGTGACCGTCTCCCCCGCCGGGGTTTCCCTGACCTGGGAGATGAACTGACTAGCCGAGTCCAGAGCCATGTTCCCGTAGGCGATCAGCACGGCCCCGGGTTCGACGCCCGCGGCGACGCCCTGGCCGCCCGGCTGCACCTGGGTGGCTAGTACCCCTTCTGCCTCGCCGAACAGCTCAGGCCGAGCCTGCTTCAGTGCCCGGGCGGCGGCCAGCCAGGCCTCGACCTGGGCGGGGCCGGGCAACGCGGATGTATCGACGGATGGCACCGGCACGGCCGGGAGGGCGGGCGTCTCGCCGCCGGCCGTGCCGCCCGGCAGTGACGAGGCGGGGTCGGTTTCGGCGTGTGCCGGTCCGCTCAGGACCATGACCACCACGAGGGCGACGAGGGCCAGGGAGTCATTACCGTGCATGGTGTTGGTTCCTTCTCGACAATCGATACTCGACGCGCCGCATGTAGCAATGTGCGCAAGGCCGGGGCGGTCGCGGCCTGATGGCTGGACGGCCGGCATGGCCGCTGGTCTGCCGGTTGCCGGACGGCACCGCGGGGCCGGGCACTGTCAATCTGGCGTATCCCAGCCGTACTGACGCTGGAATGCGCGATTACACCTCAGCGGGACGACCGCGCCCTCCGGCCGCGGGCTCAGCAGTATCCCCTTGCACATGGCGCCATTGTGCGAGCCCGCGCGCAAGCCAGGCAAGGATTCTGTTCGTCTTCTCCACCAAGGGCCGGAGCGGGGAGGGACCAGCGCGTGCCCGACGATCTCCCCGCGAGCCCGCCGGCACTCCTGACACGAGATCTCGCCGCGCATTGTAACTAACTGATTATCGAGCCTCGGTGAGGGCGGCTTTCAAGTAGGTTTTCCGTACTCAAGCCCGTTCTACTGGGTTTACTAATTTTCGCACGCATCCTGATCTGACCCGAGGTTGGACCTCGCCGCGGCCAGGTCCAGGGCTCGAGCTCGGGGACCGCGTGACGGCCGCACCGTCGCGGATCTGACCAGGCGTTGCCGGCGAACCGGCTCCAGCAGGTTCCGGATGCGCCCCCAGCCACCGCCCCGGGGATCGCCGTGAATAACGTACCGTGGTACATACCGCGTAATTACATACTGACCAGGCACCGGCGCCACGGCGGCGCGGGCCGCCCAGCCACCCGTGATAAGCCCGGCTTATCCCATCCAGGCCCCCACAAAGCCGGGGCGGGCCGCGGCGGCGGGCCGTCACCGGCACGGCGCCGCGCGCCCCGGGGTCGGCGCGGGATCTGATCGACCAGGTGGTGCCGGCGGACCGCCCCAGCAGGCCCCGGGCGCGGCCACCGCCCCGGGGGTGGCATTGAGGCTGTGGCCCTGGCGCTGCCCGACGCGGAGTAGACCCAACACGTGCGGACGCACGTGTCGCTAAGGCAAACTGTACCAGGCCCCCCGCCCCTGGCCACGAAGCACCAGGAGCCCCCGTTCCCGCAGCGCCTTGAAGTGCAGCTTCAGGGTGTTGCGATTGGCGCCGGTCAGCGTCTGCGCGTCGCCGATGCTGATCCGTCCGTGGTCGCGCGCCTGGTCGAGAAGCCGCAGCGACAGGTCCGGTACGCGGGCGAGCAGCAGCCGTTCGCGCTCGACCTTCTCGCGCAGGCGGCGCATCTGGCGTTGCAGCGCCTTGAGGAAAAAGGTCAGCCACGGCGTCCACGCGGGGGCCGCGGTGCGGATGCTCCCCTGGGTCCGACGCAACGCGAGGTAGTAGCCCTCCTTGCTCTGCTCGATGACGCTCTCAAGCGAACTGTAGGGCACAGAGGCATCGCCGGCACGCAGCAAGAGCAAGGTGGTCAGGACCCGGCTCAGGCGGCCGTTGCCGTCCTGGATAGGGATGGATCTCCAGGAACACGACGGCGAAGAGGCCGATGGCAAGCAACGGATGCAGCGCCCCGAGCCGGGCGGCCTCGGCGTACCACGCGACCAGCTCGGCCATGCGCCCGGGCGTGTCGAACGGGCTCGCGGTCTCGAAGACGATGCCGACCCCCGATGGGATCAGGCCGCCGTCGGCGTCGAAGGCCGCGACGCTGTTCGGGGCGCTCTTGTAGCTGCCCCGGTGCCGCTCATCCTTGTCGCTGTAACGCAGCAGGTCGCGGTGCAGTTGTTTGAGGTGGTTCTCGGTCGGCGGGATGTCCGCCCAGGACGCGAAGACCGTCTCCATGACCTCGGCGTCGCCGGCCACCTCCTGCTCGTCGCGCGAGCCGAAGGACTGGATGTCCAGGTTGGACAGCAGGCGCTCGACCTCGCGATCCGACAGGCGGCTGCCCACTACCCCGCTCCCCCGGCGTGGCCCAGCCGCAGCACTCACAGGCGCTTGAGCCAGACGAGCACGGCCAGCAACGCCGCGATCTGCACCACAACCAGGAGCTTGCCGGTGACCTCGGCCAGGCGTGCACTGCGCTGCTCGGGGGCCGCGCGCCACAGCGGGCGCAGGATCCAGCCATACCAGAGGGCCAGCGGGATCAGGGCCAGCCAACCCTGCCAGGCGATCCCGAGCGGCCCCAGCAGCAACAGGGGCTGCGCAGACTCATAGGCGGAGCGCAGCACATAAGGGGTCTGCGGGTCCGCCGTGGGCAGGACGGTATAGGGGGCGTTGGGACCGGCCCGCAGATACTCGGGCCGGTCGACCGGCAGCCGCACGCGCTGCGCACGACCGACAAGGTGTCCCTCCAGGGCGAAGCGCGGGAAGAATCCCAGCAGGTTGGCAGGCGGCAGCAGGGTGTCGGTGACGAAGGTCGCGGTGGCATCCCCATCGACACCCGCCATCAGGGTGCCGCGGCGCACCCCGTCCCACGCGAACCATCCCGACAGCACCCAGGCAAGGAGCGTCAGAACCACCAGGCTTGGCAGGCCCAGGTGCCGCCGCAGGCGCTCCCGGATGACCGCCCGGGAGAGCCGCTCCAGGCCGGGGCCGTGGCGCTCCAGCAGCGCCTGGGTTGCCGCCGTCGCCGTGAGCGGGGCGCCGGTCGCGGGGTCCCACGGGACCATGCCGGTGGTCTCCGTCAAGGTATCGAGCAGGGCGTGCAGGTCTCGCATCAGGGCGGGACGTTCCCGCCGCACCGGGTCGACCACCGGGATCGTCACGGCGATCAGGTCGTCGTAGATGCGGACGCAGAGCTCGCCGCCGCGCCACGGGCCAACCAGGACCCGGCTGCGGTGATAGCGGCGCAGCACCGCTTCTTGGGACAGGTCGTCGTCCACCAGGTCGTCGAGGTCGGCCAGCCGGTCCCGGGCGAGGGCGAGTCCGGGCATGCGCTCGCGCAGCCGCGCGGCGATGGCGCGGTTGCGCTGGTCGATCGCGTCGCTCGCCGACGCACTCCCGTCGGCAGACCAGCGCCGCGGGGATTGCGCACCGGGCGCGCCCGCATTGATCAGGCACGACGGATCGGTCAAGGCGATGGCAAGATATCCGACCTGACTCATGACACGAGACTCCCGTCACCCTCATGCGCGACTTGATTGGTTGGCGTGCCTGGCGCGCGTTCTGCGCCGGGCGCTGCCGACTGGCCCTCCCCGTCCTCCTCGGGGTGCTGGTTGCCGCCGCCGGTGCCGCGGTGGAGACTGGACCGGGTCCGGCCCCGTCCGTCGTGGAGACACCCCTGATGCGCCCGCGGGCACTGGTGCTGCATGTCCACGCCGACATCCGGGACCAAGGCTTCCTGCCGGACCTGATCAGGCGGCTGGAGCGGACCCTGGCGCCCCCGATCTTCACCCTCCCGACCCGCTTTGACCTCGGTTTATTGCGGGCCCAAGGTCACCCGCTGGACGCGGCGGTCCTGGTCGACAACCTGATCCGCTCCGTCGACTGGGGTCACAACGCGGGCACCATCCAGGTCCTGCTCGTCCCGGACGATCTGCGCCTGCGGCCGGCACGCTACAACTTCGCGGCGAGCAACGGGACCGCGGCCTCGCCCTACCACGTCATCGTCGTCTCCCTGGCGCGCCTGCAGGAGCGCGGATTGTGGAGCGGCGACGATCGACACCCGGGGCGCACGGCCGAGCGGGTCCAGAAGCTGGTAGCCAAGAACGCCGCCAAGGTGTCGGGGTACGGGGGCAGCACCCGGTGTATCTTCTCCTTTCCGCGCAACCGTGACGAGTTGGACGCCTTGCCCGAGGGCTTCTGCGAACCGGACCTGTCAGCCCTGGTCGCGGCGGGGATCGCACGGCCGCTGCGTTGACGGCCCTGAGCGCAGGACTGGACCGCGGCGCGACGAAGATCCCCCGCTGCACCAACCGCAGGTGTTCACGCCAAGGCGCCACACTCAGGCAAGACCTATATCCTCTCGTTGCTGTGTCATGATGACCTGATGAAGACCCTGCGGCGCGCGTTTTCGATCGCGCTTTCTCGTGGTCGTCGTGGTGGCCCTGGCCATCGAGGGCCTGGTTGCAACCTTCAAGGCAGCACACGAGGACCCGGGACACTTGGTCTATGCCGCGAGCATCGTGCTTGCGGCCGGGGTGCTGCTCGCCGGCTGGGGATTATTTGTCCGCCTGAATCGTTACGCCGAGGAGCTCGAACCGGAGGCCATGGCGGAGGCGAAACGCGAAGATGTCAAGCTCAACTAGCCGTCGCACCAGGCGCCCTCACCCGTTTATTGTCGAAGCAGGCCATGCGCCGGAGCAGACTGCACATCGGCAACTGCTGATATGGCACCTGATGCCAGCTTCACTCTTATTGGGCCTGCTTGGAGTGATGAGTGGCATATCGGTGCTGCTGCTATTGTGGTACCACCGCTCGCGGTAGGCTTATACCCCCAACGCCTTCTGAACCGCAAGAGACACCGATGGAAATCCCCCATGATTTTCGTGCCAGCCGCTGGGTCATCGCGCTCTTTGGTCTGCTCGGCGTGGCGCTGGTCATCCTGGCGGTCGTGTTTGCCCTGGTGGCGAAGGATAAACTCTGGGCACTCGTGTGCGTTTGCCTGCCCGCGGGACTGACCGGCCTGTGGCTCCTGACGCGCGTGCCGCCACTGCTGCGCACACGTATCGTCCTGGACGAATCAGGGATCACGTTGCAGATTCCGGTCTGGGCCGGCGGTTGGCTGCGGCGTGGACGGCTGGTGCGACTGCATTGGAGCGAGATTGTGCGCCTGACTCACGCGCAGCGTCTATATTATCCGATGATGCTTCCGTTGGTGGTCGATGAGTACCGGCTGTACACCACCCAGGGCGACTTCACGATCACCAGGAACATCTGCCCCAGACCGCAGCAGGTCATGGCGCTGGTTGCGGCGCGCACCGGCAAGTCGGTGGAGGACCTCGGCCTGGAACGCTAACCGCAGCACCCGGAGCCGCACTCCACGGGAGGGGACCCCGACGAAGCGGTGGGACGATTGGCTGTACGTTTGCAAGGCCCTGAATTATCCCGCCGCTGCCACTCAGTTCACCTTTGTTGACGCTGATACGCTGCGCGATGAGCAAACCCAGGCGATTTATAAGAGGCAATAATGCAATGAACGTTCGTCATCAGATTGCGCGTGGTTTCGTTCTGTCTTCCTTGTTCATTCTGACCATGCTGTCGACCGGCTTCGACACGGTCGCGGTCGCTCAGATGCACGGTACGGCGCCGACCGATGCAGGTCCCGCTCCGCATTGGCGGTTTATGCGTCATGACCCCACGACGCTCAAGCAGCTTGGCGGCGGGGATATGACCGCAGGGATGAACAAACTCGGCGATGTCGGGTATGAGTTGTTCATCACCACCGCCAACGATCAAGGTGCAACCGGCTGGTTGTATTTCCGGCAATCGCCATGGGTCGCACCGATGGAGCGGCCCAAGCTCGAATACAAGGTACTTGATGATCAGGCCATCACTGATCTGGGGCGCAGCAGTTTTGGCGACGGCCTCACCAAACTGGAGAACGAAGGCTGGCAACTGCTGGCGATCACGAGCGATAGGCGCGGGGGCGCGGGTTGGCACTTTTTTTCCCGCGAAAAAGTGGCAATGGCCTCAGGTGGCCCGGCGGCGGCTCCATCCATTTCAGCCGCCCAACCACTGAGCGAGGAATCCGCACCCCGTGGACCAGCGCCCCAGTCCGCTGAAGCGCAGGGCGATTTCTCGACCCCGCGGGCCGCGGTGCAGACGCTGATCGCGGGCGCGACCTCACGCAATGTCGATCTGCTGAGCAAGTGCTTCGCCGACAGCGCGCCGGATGAATTCGCGCCATTGCGATCCAAGACGGCGGCACAGAAGGACTTGGACGACCTGGCAACATTGTTCCAGGGCGCGACTGTTACCGATGAGCGGATCAAAGGCGACCGCAAGGCCGTCGTATCCGTCAAGCTCGGGTCCCGCGACGAAGAAATCGAATTGACCAAGACCGCGGCCGGCTGGCAGGTGGTGGATTTTTGATTCTGAGATTTTGAATTGTGAGGCATGTTTTTTGAGGCCCGAAGACGAGGCGGGAGCGGGACTCGGGGTGATCGTTCATGGTGCGGATACCGGGGCTCGCTGGGTTCGTATGGTAGCGCTGCCTGCCATCGGCTCCGTTCGCCGCGCCGGCTGGACCCTGCCGCGGTCCGGTCCGCTCTCGCCGGTCACCCCAAGAACGCTGGGTTCGGCGACGTCTGCGTCCGGCGCTGCGGTCAACCCGGAATCCATAACTGGGACCGACCGGCCTGAGTCGAAGGCGCGCAACAGCATTCCCGTCAACTCCGGCAGGCCGCCTAGCGCCGGCCGCCGCGGTGTGAGTCCGGGGGTGAAGCCCTGCGCGACCAGGGCGTCGCGTACTGCCGTGCGCCCCGTGATCAGGTGCACCGGGACCTCCCAGGTTGCACCCTCGCCGCTCACCGCGGCCGCCGGCTGATGGTCCCCCAGTACCAGCAGCACCAAGTCCAGGTTTGGCCTCAGTCGCAGCCAGCCCGCCAGCACCTTGAACAGGTAAGCGAGCGAATCCGCATAGGCCGGACCGAGGTCGGTGAGGTCGGGCCGTTGCGCAAGGGCCGCGGTGATCTGCGCGGGCTCGAAGGGATTTGAGGTCAGCATGCGCCCCCAGTCCAGTTGGTAGGGCGGGGTAGGACTGAAGGGGATGTGGGAGTTGATGGTGGGAAAGACCGCAAGGCGGGGCCGGCCGTCCGCGCTGGTCAGGTCGGCATCCAGTCGGGCCAGGGCGAACTGGTCCGGGATGCGCCACCAACCCAGGGCCGGACCCCGATAGTCCAGGGCCGCTGCACCCAGGATCGTCGCATATCCATAGAAGGCCCCCTCGGGCCAGGCCTGGCGCAGCCCCGGCATGACCGCCAGGGTGCGGTAGCCGGCGTGGGCGAAGCGGTGGACAAGCGTTTCCCGTCGCTGGGTCAGCAGCAGGTCGTAGTCGGCGCCCTCGGCCACCTGCACGCCGGAGAGGAGGCTGGCGTGGGCGAGCCAGGAACCGCCCCCGAAGGTTGGGGAGCGGACGAAGGCCGAGACCGCCCCGCGCCCCGTCTCCGCCAGCGCGGCCGCCAGGTCGGCCCGGCTGGCGGCAAGGGCCTGGGCGAGGCGCGGCTGATCGTAGGTCACCGCGCCGTAGGACTCGGCAAACACCACCACGACATGGGCGCCCTGCACCCGCGCCAGGTCCGACTGCAGCGGCGGACTCGGCGGCAGCGCGCGCGGCCCCGCCCCCAGGGCCTTGAGCACGAAGGCGGCCTGCTGGGCATAGGTCGTGGTCACCGGGAGCGAGAAGGCGTGCTCCCAATCCACGCGCGGGCTCAGCACCCCGGCCAGCCAGGCGGCGGCCACGGCACCGCAGAGCACCGTCAGGACCCGGCGCGGGGCGGGCTGGCCGACCGCAGCGCCGACCTGCCGCAAGGCCCAGCGCAACAGCGCATAGACGATCCCCAACAGGAGCGCCAGACCAAGCGCGCCGCCGAGCACCAGGGGCACGGGCGCCGCCTCGATCAGCATGGCCGCCACCCCGGGCAGGTGCCGGGCGTCCCAGAAGAGATTGATGGGGCGGCCGTAGAGGGCCGGGGCGGTGACCGCGGCGTAGCGCCCGACCGCCAGCAGGGTAAGGAGCACGGCGAGCCCGGCCAGCAGGCGCCGGGAGGGCGGGCCCCAGACCCGCGCACCCAGTGCAAGCGCCAGCACCAACAGGGCGATCTCCGCGGACAACTCGCGGCGGACTTCCACCCAGGGGGTCGGCCAGTGGTTCTGGAAGCTCAAGGCGGTGTTGAGCAGCACGAGCGCGGCAACCAGGACCAGCCAGCGCCATAAGGCCGGCCGCCGCGGTTGGGAACCGGCCTGCGCGCTACCGCGATCCGGCATCGATCGCTGCCCCACGCTCGTGCGCATCGCCTACCCCGCCAGGGTCCCGGCCGCGCTGGTGCAAGTGCGGTGTGTCCCGCGGGGTCATGGCGTGCCTGCGGTGGGCGGGTCCAGGCCCGCCTGCCGGGCGAGCCAGAGGGTATCGACGGCGAAAGAATAACAGAGCAACGCCAACCCGACGGCCGCCGCCGCCGCACTCCAAACCGGGGGGAGAAGCGGCGCCAGGGCCAGGGTGAGGGTGAGCACCTGAACCACGCAGATCGCCTGCCTCCGCCAACTGGGGGGCAAGGGGTACCGCAGCATGGGCCACAGATAACCCGCCGCCACGAACAGGTAGCGCAGCAACCCCGCGGCCAGCACCCAGGGCCCGGCCTTGCCCAGGGACCACAAGAGGATCGCCAGCACCGCCACCAGCAAGGCGTCCACCTCCATGTCGAAGCGTGCGCCGAAGGGGCTCGCCCAACCCAAGCGCCGCGCCAGGTGTCCGTCCAACCCGTCGAGTCCCGCGGCGGCCAGGGCCAGCATCAGGGCCGTCCAGGTCACCGCCGCAGTGCCGGCCTCCCCCACCAGGCCAGCCAGCAGGGCCGTGAGGACGGCGCGCACCAGGGTCACCTGATTGGCCGGGCCGCAGCGCACCTGCGGCCGGTGCAGGGGCAGGAAGGCGGCCATGATGGCCAGGACCAACCCGAAAGCCACGAGCGACTTGATGAGGAAGGCGTCGCCAAGGCCGAGCGCGGTGTCCAGAGCCGACCCGAGCGCGATGAGCAGCAACAGCCCGGCGAGGCCGTTGCGCACGGCGCTGCCAGTGAGCCCCGTGCTCAACGAACCCGAGTGATCGGGGCCTCGCAGTCCCACTCGCCCTCCCGCCTGATCCGCCGTGGCTCGCAATCGAACAGGATGTCCTCCCCCATGCGGAAGATGCGGCAAGGGGGGCGCATACAATCACCTAAGGACCTCGTGGCGGGGAGGGTTACCCCGCGGCGCCCCTCGCCGATGAGCAGCGGTGCCACGGTGACCTGTAACCGATCCAGGAGTCCGGCACGCAGGAAGGCGGAGACGGCGATCCCGCCCCCCTCGATGAAGACCCGGCGCAGTCCGCGCCGATGCAACTGCGCCAACAGGAGGCGAAGCTCCAGGCGCCCGTCCAGCACTGGAGCCCCGATCACATCGGCCTGGCCGTGACGGCCGGACCCGGTCAGTCCGTCTTCACAAACCACCAGGGTCGGTGCGGCGCCGTCGCCGAAGACCCGCCGGTCCACGCCAAGCCGCCGGCTGGGGTCAAGCACCACGCGCACCGGGCTATCGCCGGGGACCAGCCGGGTGGTCAACTGCGGGTCGTCGGCAGCGACGGTTTCTGCCCCGACCAGGACCGCGTCGCACAGGGCCCGCATGCGGTGCAGATGCAGGATGTTCGCGGGGCCGGTGACGAAGCAGGAATCGCCCCGGCTGGTGGCGATATAGCCGTCCAGGCTCTGCCCCAGGTGACCTACCGTCAGGGTTGGACGGGTCTCCTGCGGCAGGATCGGCAGATAGAGATCGAGCAGGTCCCGGACCCCGGCCGGGCACCCCGGTGCCGCGGCCCAGCCGTCGCCGGGGCACCAGCGCAAGAGCGCGTCGCGGCTGTCCAGATCCACCGGCCGCAGCCCCGCCGCGGCGGCGGCGAAGGCGGTCGTCCGGGGCGGCAGGGGACCTGAGCGCGCCAGGCGGGAGGCGGCCAGGATGGCCGACCAGGCGAGCGTTTCACCCCGCGGGTGCGCGGTCTGGGGTAAGGGGGCAAGGCGGGCTGGCTGCATTGGTGGTCCTGATGTATCAGCCGCCCGTGGGGCCGGTCTGCGGGTCGACTCCATTGGAAACGGGCCAGGCCCGGTGACCGGCTCAACCGAGCAGGCTCATCCGCGCCATCACCCCGTCGCGCTTGATCAGCCAGTGTCGCATCGCGCCGGCCACGTGCAGGACGATCAGACCGAGGATCGCCCAGCCGACCACGCCGTGGACAAAGAACAGGGTCTCGCTGAGCGCCTGGTCCTTGCCGATGATTCCAGGCAGGGTCCAACCGAAGAATTCCACCGGGTAGCCGCCCGCCGCCGTGGCGAGCCAACCGATGACCGGCATGGCGACCAGGGCGACGTAGAAGAGGCCATGGACGGCGCGGCTGGCGATGTGCTCGGACTGCGTTAGGGGCGGCCGATAGGGTGGCGCGCCAAGGCTGACCCTGAGCCCGAGGCGCAGGATCATCAGGGCCAGGATCATGACGCCGAAGGTCTTGTGGTAAGCGTACAGGGCGTTGGTTGCCGCGCCGCCGAAGGTCTCCTTGACCCCGTCGAAGCCGAGGAATCCCAGGGTCATGCCGATCCCCAGGACGCCCAGAACCAGGATGACGATCAGCCAGTGCAACAGGCGCTGCACCAGGGCGTAGCGGTCGGTCTCGATCATGATTCCCCTCGTTGGCCCACGCGGCGCGCTCGGCTGAACGCCAGCGCTAAAACTGGTTACCGGTTTGCGGCTTTCAACCTTCACCGCTCCCGGCTGCCGGAACCTGGCAGCGCCTTTGAAATAGGCAGCAGCAGGGCGTCCTGGTGACCCACCCGTATGCGCGAGCGCCGGCCATCGATCCCGGCCTGCCGGACCGCTCGCCACTGTTGGATGGATGCCTTCAGCGCCTTGCGCTGCGAGCCCGGGTGCGCGTCGGCCTGTTCCAACGCGGCGGCGGCCCAGCCCTCCGTCAGGACCGACTGGATCCCGGTTTCATCGGGGTCGAGCAGCCAGTCGCTATCCGCCAGCTCCACCGAAAACCCCATCGCCTGAGCCAACTGGGCAAGGCGTACTGTCGCGCCGGGCCCGAGGGCGGGACCAAACCCCTTGTCCCGACGTTGGTGGGTGTTGACGAGGCCGATGACGCGCTGGTCGAGGGGGTGCCCAGGCTCGATGACCACCCGACCGTCGTAGGTCAAGGCCAGCAGCAGGGGCGCACGGGCGGCATGACAGCGCCCGATCAGACCCGCGAGCCAGGGCTCGGAGACGAGATCCAACAGCGCCGAGGCGCTCACCAGGGTCCCGCGGTCGAGGTCGAGGGCCGCGGCACCGCGCGCCAGATCGAGCGTCCGGGTGTGAATCTCCCAGGGAGGCGCTGGCCCCTGGATGCGCAGCCCGTCGGCCTGCGCAGCAGTCGGCAGACCCAGGCCGCCCGCCCACTCGGCAGTCCGGCGCGGCAGGGCGGCGAGCAGTTCCCGGTCCCGGTCCAGACAGATCCAGCGCTGTGGCACGTTCAGGCAGGGCGAAAGCCGTGGGGCCAGATAGCGCAGATTGGCCCCGGTACCACAGCCCAGGTCCAGTACGGTCAGGGGTGCGGTCGGATTGCCCGCCTGTGCCGCGCGCTGCGACAGCCAACCGGCAAGGCGCTGCACCAGGTGCGCGCAGCGGGCGCGGGTATCGGCCGCCTCGCGCAGGGCCAGCCAGTCCGCGCTGAAGTCACCCACGCCGGACCTCCTCGCAGGCGGCAGCGAAGGCGGCGGCGACTTGCGGCCAGGTCGGGAGCCGCAGACCGGCGGCGCGGGACCCGGCGGCGAGCCGCCGGCGCCGGCCCGCATCCGTCAGCAGCCCCCGCAGCGCCGCGGCGAGGGCCGCGGGGTCATCCGGCCGGACCAGGGCGCCGGCCCCCGGAGGGACGGTTTCGGGCACCGCGCCGGACCGGGCAGCCAGAATCGGCACACCCCGGGCGAGGGCCTCCGCAAAGACCATCCCGTACCCTTCGAACCGGCTGGCCAGCACGAAGAGGTCGGCCTGCGCATAGCGCCGATCGAGCGCCCGCGGCGCGAGGACCCCGCAGAAGCGCACCCGCTCGCGCAACCCCAGGTCGTCGCGCAACCGCGGCAGGGTGCCGGACCATGCGGGGTCCCGGTCGGTGGCGCCGACGCAGTCGAGTCCCCAGGGGAGGTCGGCAACCTCCGCCAGCGCCCGCAGCAGGACATCATGGCCCTTGCGCGGGACCAGGGCACCGACGCTCAGGAGGCGCGGCTGACCATCCGGCGAGCCCAGGGCCGCCGGTGCCGGGTCCGTCCCGGGCTCCACCACCCGGATGCGCCCTGCCGACACCCCGTACGCCGCGAGCAACCGCGCGGTGAAGCCGCTGGTGACCAACACCAGCCGGGCCTGGGCCAGGGCGCGGGTCTCGGATTGGCGCAGCGCCGCGGCCCGCTCGGGCGCCAGTCCGGTCTCCTCGGCCAGGGGGTGATGGACCAGGGCCACCAGCCGGAGCCGCTCACCCTGCGCCTGCGCCAGCTCGGGGAGTGCGCCGAAGGCGAGCCCGTCCACGACGGCGAGGGCCGCATCGGGGATGGACGCAAGGACCGCTTCGGTCTGTCTCAGGGCCGCCTGGGTCGGCACCGGAAAGCTCGCGTCCAAGGCACGATGCTCTACCCGCCAGCCCAGCCCGGCCAGGCCGGCTATCATGCGCCGGTCGTAGCCATAGCCCCCGGTGGGGGTGTCGAGGTCCCCGGGGGTCAGGAACCACAGGCGCCGGCGCGCGGCGGTGGGCGGGTTCAGACCGGCAGCTCCGCCTCGTAGGCCGCCCAGGCGAGGTGCGACTCGCGCAGGACCACCCGCAGGGCACTGATGCCCCGGGCGGCATTGCCCAGCTCACCGGCGCGGATGCGCGCGACCAGGCCCTCGAAGATCTGCCGTGCCATGAATTCGGTGGTGGTGTTCTGGCCCCGAAGATCCGGGTGCTCGTCCAGGTTGCGGTAGTCGAAGGTCGCCAGGACCGCGCGCAGGGCTTGGCTGGCGAGGCCGATATCGACCACCAGGTTGTCGTGGTCCAGTTCCGGCCGACGCAGTTCCAGGTCCACCACATAGGTGGCGCCGTGGAGTCGCTGGGCCGGGCCGAAGACCTCACCGCGGAGGCTATGGGCGATCATGACGTGATCGCGTACGCACAGGCTGTACATGGGGGTCGTCCTCTATGGGTAGCGGATGCGGTGCATCAGGGTATCTCCGGGGTCGCGGGCCAGGCGCGCCTGGACCGCCGGCAGGTCGTCGAAGGCGTCCTCGCCGGTGATCAGCCGATCGAGGACCGGGTCCGCCAGCAGCGACAGGGCCAGAGTCATGCGCCGACGATGGTCCCAACGCGCCCGCTGGGCGGTGGCGACACTGCCGACCTGGGACGAGCGGATGGTCAGCCGACGCCGGTGGAAGCCCTGGCCCAGGGGGAGTGGGACCTCGCGCGTTCCGTACCAACTCAACTCCAGCACGGTCGCCTCGAATCCCGCGATCCGCAGGCCCTGCGCCAGACCTGCCGGGGCGCCGCTGGTGTGGATGACCAGGTCCGCGTCGGGGGTCGCCTCCGACGGCCCGGCAAACCCGACCCCGAGGGCGGCGGCGATGGGGGCACGCCGGGGGTTCAGGTCGATCAGCTCGACCTGGCAGCCGGGGATGCGTCCCGCCAGCCAGGCGACCAGGCAGCCGAGGGTGCCGGCGCCGATGACGGCGATCCGCTCCCCGAGACGGGGGCTGGCGTCCCAGAGCCCGTTGACCGCGGTCTCCAGGTTCGCGGCGAGTACCGCGCGCCCCGTCGGTACCTGTTCCGGTAGGAGGTGGAGCGCCGCCGCCGGGACCCGGTAGCGGGTCTGGTGCGGATGCAGGCAGAAGACCGTCCGCCCCAGCAGGTGCGCGGGGCCTTCCTCCACTACGCCGACGCTGCAGTAACCGTACTTGACCGGCCCGGGAAAGTCGCCGACTTGGAACGGCGCGCGCATGGTCTGGTACTCACTCGGCGGTACCTCGCCGCGAAATACCAGGGACTCGGTCCCGCGGCTGATGCCGCTGTAGAGGGTGCGCACCAGAGCATCCCCGGGGGCGGGGTCCGGCAAGGGTTCGCGGCGCAGCTCGCCACGGCCGGGCGCGGTCACCCAGAAGGCGCAGGCCTGTTCCGGGGGCGGCGTCAGCCCATCGGGTGAGCTGGTGGGTCCTGTCTGTCGTTGATCGGTCATAATGAACATCGAAATCAGCGATGGGGCCGATCGAACCCTGCGCGGATCCGCAGGCCCGGTCCGCAAGTCGGTCCCGCGGGGGGCAAATACCAGGCCCCTCTGCGGCGAGCCCCTGACCTGGGACAGGGACCGATGCGCCAGGATACTCCCGGCGACCCTCATCATTGCCCCGGCCGCACCAGCATGTCTGCCCATGGCTCGGATGGAGTGACCCGCCAGGGGCGCGCGGCGCCGTTACGCCCTCCTCCACCCAACCTGAGGTTGCAAGGCCCATGACAACTCACATCGACCCCCAAAACACATGCATCAGATTCTCCGAATATTAGAGTAATGTGATGCGATTGCCCTGAGCGTTATCCAGGATGACCGTGCAACCACAGCCCCCTTTAGCCCGACTCCATGACGAGATCGACGCGCGTGTGCGAGACATCCGGGGGGAGCATCCCGACTGGCCGTGCGGCAAAGGCTGCGGTAATTGTTGCCGGACGCTCGCCGACGTACCCCAACTCACGGCCGCGGAATGGGACCTGCTGCGCGCGGGCCTCGCCGCGCTCGCGCCGCAACCGTTGCGGGAGATCCGCCGGAACCTGGCGGCCTTGGTTGGCCAGCGGTCACGACCGGTTGTCTGCCCGCTCCTGGACCGGACGTCCAACGCCTGTCTGGTCTATGCCCAGCGTCCGGTGGCCTGCCGCACCTACGGCTTCTATGTGCAACGTCACCTGGGGCTCTATTGCCATGACCTCGAAGCCCGCGTCGCCGGCGGCGCCTTGGCAAACGTGGTGTGGGGCAACCACGCTGCCATCGATCGCCAACTCGCCGGCCTGGGCGAGCCCCGTGCATTGACCGAGTGGTTCGAGCAATGGATAGCCAACTCCCGGCAACAGGAATATATGACTATGTAGTATTATCCGGATCGACGATCTTTGGCTGAAGCCGCGCGACTTGATGGCCGCGAATGATTGCTTGCCAAAAGGTTTCCCAATCGTCAATGAAATAGCCAACAAAAAGTGCACGCATGCGCTCCCACAGGGAGGTTCGTGAACGAAAACGTCGGCGGGCCTGTTGAAATGGAACGCAGGCCAGTTCCTGGACTTGGTCAATGAGAAAAGCAAGCATCATTAATTCTACTTTGTTAACTTGAATTCTGGCCGCTTTTCACCTTGAACTCCACCAGGGTGCACTGATGGGCATCATCGGGCCTAACGGGGCGGGAAAGACGACCGTCTTCAACCTGATCACCGGCGTCTACCGAGCCAGCGAGGGCAGCATCCGTCTGCGCGAGAGTGAGCTCGTGGGCATGACACCCCACCAAATCACCGCCCGGCGCATCGCCCGCACCTTTCAGAACATCCGTCTGTTCCGCGACCTCTCGGTGCTGGACAACGTCCGCATCGCCCAATACTCCAAGACGCGCTATTCACCCCTGGAGGCCCTGCTGCACGTGGGCCGCTTTCGCCGGGAGGAGCAGCGCATCATCGAGCATTCACGCGACCTGCTTGCAATCTTCAAGCTGGATCACTTGGCGGGCGAGACCGCTCGCAATCTCCCCTACGGTTCCCAACGCCGACTCGAGATCGCCCGGGCACTTGCCACCGGCCCCGAGCTCCTGCTGCTGGATGAACCCGCGGCCGGGATGAACCCCGCGGAGATCGACCAGCTGATGGATTTCATTCGTTGGATCCGGGAGCAGTTCCAACTCACCATCCTGCTGATCGAGCACCAGATGCAGCTTGTTATGGGGATTTGCGAGCGCATCAAGGTGCTGGACTTCGGCGAAACCCTGGCGGAAGGAACCCCGGAGGCGATCCGCAACGCCCCGTGGGTGATGAAGGCCTATCTGGGCGCGGAAGCCGTCGGATGACCAGCGCCAGCCAGGCAATGCCGCTGCCGGATACCACGGTCTCCCTGTTGGAGGTCAGCGGGCTGCGCGTGCACTATGACGGGATTCAGGCCCTGCACGGCGTCTCCTTCAGCGTGCCCCGGGGGCAGATCGTCACCCTGATCGGTGCCAATGGCGCCGGCAAGACCTCGATTCTGCATGCCATCTCCGGGCTGACGCCCTACAGTGGCAGCGTCACCTTCGCGGGCCACGACCTGCATGGGGTGCCGGCCCATCGGATCGTCGGCCTGGGTATCGCCCAGGTGCCCGAGGGACGGGGCATCTTCGGCAACCTGACGGTGCGCGAAAACCTGCGCCTGGCGACTTGGCAGCGCCGCGACCGGGAGCGAATCGAGGAGGATTTCGAGCGGGTCCTGGTCCGCTTCCCGCGCCTGCGGGAGCGCCTTGGACAGGCCGCGGGCACCCTGTCCGGCGGCGAACAGCAGATGCTGGCGGTAGGGCGGGCGCTGATGAGCCGGGCGAGTCTGCTGTTGCTGGACGAGCCATCCATGGGCATGTCGCCGATATTGGTGCAGGAGATCTTCGCCATCATCCAGGAAATCAACCGGGAGGGCACGACGGTCCTGTTGGTGGAGCAAAACGCCAACATGGCGCTACGTATCGCCTCCCACGCGCATGTACTCGAAACTGGTCGCATCACCCTCGCCGGCAGCGGCCAGAAGCTCCTGGGCGATCCGCGAGTCAAGCAGGCCTATCTGGGGACAGCCCTGAAGCATCACTCTGTCGCCGGCTGACTAACCCGGGTCAGGCAAATCGACGCTGATGCAGTACGGTCGTCCGCGCCGATCGCATCGAGCCAATCCGGCGGTTTTCTCTGCACGCTGACCGCTTATACGGTGGTGGGAGTGAAGCCAGGCGGATAATGCTATATTCTCAGCGGCTTCACCAGCACTGGCGGATGATCCCTGGTCAATGATCGAATTGCAGCCGTAGCTGGGCGCGGCCATCGCGTTCACCCTGATCGACGCGATCGGCCAGTTTTTGGATCAGCATCCCGGGCAGCGTCGCCATGGCCTCAGCGAGCGCCGCATCATCCGCGTCGGCGTCCATGAGTGCCTGCCAGTCGACCGCTTGGGGCGCGGCAAACTGGATGCCTGGGCCAGGATAGTCCAGCGTCAGAATCAACTTGTACTCGTCAAAACTGGCCAACAAGCGCGCCGGGCCCGCGAGCGCCCGGGCCTGGTTAAGGGTCTCCAGTGCCTCGCCCACCGCGGTACCGGCGCGGGCGATGACCTCCGGGCGCGCCCCCCAGTCCGCCCCGCAGTCTTCAAGAAACCGAGTTGCCTGCGGACCCGGCCGCGCTTGGTCCAGCAGGAGTTCACGGGAACGGGAGACGCCGATACGGAAGAGCAGATTCAACCCGATCGCAACCATGGTCCCGACCACCAGCCCCGAACCGAGAATGGGTTTAAGCTCCGGGGATACCGACGCCGTCAGTCCCGGGACCATGAACACCGCCGTACCAGCGGCCAGACCCAGTCCGACGACCGCTTGCCGCCGACTGTTGAGCATCCGCGACATAATCAATTGCGCGCCGGAGACCATCACGTAGCCTGCGGTATAAATCAGGATGGCACCGACGACGGCGGGCGGCAGCAGGATGATGAACGTGGCGATCTGGGGCAGGCAGGAAATCGCGATGAGCAGCACGCCGGTCACCATTCCCGCGCGCCGTGCGGCGACCCCGGTCATATGGGCGAGGCCGAGGTTGGCCGAGGAGATGCAAGTGGTTAAGGTGCCGGCGAGGCCGCAGACGATGTTGCACAGTCCCATGCCGTTCAGCAAACGGCCGATCATCGGGAGATCAGGACGCCGCCATTTTTCATTATTCATCTTGTCAATCACCACCCCGCCCCCCACCGCGTCGACGGCATTGATCACGAGGACCAGAACAAGGGGGATGATCGCCGCCGGAACCCAGGTGGGCGTTGGCGGGATGTAATTGCCAACCGGTAGCGAAAGCGGCGGCTGGATCGCGACCTTGGCCATTTCTGCGGCGCCAAAGTCGCCGGTCAGTACCGCCACGAACATCCCCGTCGCGGCACCGATGATCAGGGCCAGCACACGAAGGCGGGGCCTCGACCACACTGAGACGGCGACTAATGATCCCAGGGTGGTCGCGGCGATAAGTATGGACGTCGGGGCGATGCCGCCGCGCTCGAGCCCGATAGCGCGTTCTACGCCACCCGGGATCAGGCTCATGCCGAGCAGGACCAACAGCGTTCCGGTCACCTCGGGCGGAAAAAGGACTTGCAGCCGGGGCAAAAAACGTCCCAGCCCAATAACGACGATACCCCCTGCCAAGAGGCCGCCCGCCGCGGCGCTCGGGCCATGGGCGTTGGTCACAGCGATGAACGCCATCATCGTAAAGGGGTCCGGGATATGCACCAAGAGGTGGCCCGCGCTGACCCGGGTGGTCAAACTGTTCAGCAGGGTACCAAGACCCATGACGACCACCGACAGGGATACGAAATCCCGCAGCGGCGCGTCCGCAAGACCGATGCCTTTGCCGGCAATAACGACATAGATCAACAGCATCAGTGCCACCAGCATATGCTGTATACCCACTGCCAGAACCGTGGGTAGGGGCGGTGTTTCCTGGGCGATATACAGCATATCGCGAGGCCTCTCCCGCTTTGCGTCAACAAAGGGAGGCAGAACACGATCGAAATGCTTTCTCCAGTTCATCGGAGTCTCGTTCGTTCGGGGCCAACAGTGGCCCAACATTGTGCCGCCACCCGCCGTCCCCCAAGGTCACCGCACGCACGCGCAGGTATGCTGGCGTGTGCAATCTCCTCCAACTCGGGGCGGTCTCAGCAGTGCCGCTGCCGGCGGGTGGGATTGCAGCCCCTCGTGGCCGTCCTTGCGGCTGAGACATACTTGACCGATCATACCATCCTTGGCCGCTGCGGCCAGCGGTTCCCGCGGCCAAGCAAAACCGCACTGCGAAAAAGTTATCAAAATGCAGAACGCAGACCCACCGCCAGCAGTCGTCAACAACAGTTTATTCGCAATGTCGGGCGGCCGCGCTGGGATTGCACCCGGACGCCCTCGCGTTGTCCGCAAGATCAGTGGACGAGCGGCCGTGCCGGACCGCCGCTCGACGCGATGATTACCCCGAGACCTGACATGGACTGGCACAAGACGTTCGACCGCCTCTTGCCGCCGTTTGCCGAAGGCAAACGCGAGAAGCCGCGCGACATGCTCTATCTCGCGTCGGATCGCCCGCCCTGGTCGACCACCCTGAGCGTGAGTATCCAGCACGTGATCGTGGCCCTGATGCTGTTGATCTACAGCGTGATCGCCGGTCAGACCATGGGGCTGGCGGGCGCCCAACTGCGCGACTTTTTGGCTCTTGGCATGTTGGTCATCGGCTTTGGCACCGTGCTGAATGGTCTGACGACGCGCTTCAGCGCCGGCCATCTACTGGTCAATCTGCAGGGTCCTTTGAGCATCACCATCTTCATCACAGTCGTCGAGTCCTCCGGGCCGGGCGCCGCCAGCGGCGTGCTGGTGGCGGCACTGATGACGCTGATTCTGGGCCGTTTCCTGCCGCAGCTGCGGGTGCTGTTTCCGGTGCTGTTTCCGGCTGAAGTGAGTGGCGTCTTGTTGGTACTGCTGGGCATCGTACCGGTTGGCACCCGGCGGGCCACCGGTCTGGCGGCGGGGACCCTCAACCCGCTCGACCCCAGCGCCGTGCTGATCGCTGCGGTCACCCTCGGGACGATCTTCGGCTTGGCGGTGTGGTCCCCTGGCCGCGCGCGAATCCTCGCATTGCTAATCGGTGCCGCCGCCGGACTGCTGATGGCTGTCCTGACCGGTGTGCTTGGCAGCGCCGAACTGGCGCGGGTGGCGCAACCCGTGTTTGCCTTGCCCGGCGAGTATTACCGGCCGGCACCACCGACCTGGGTCCCGGCGGCAATCGTCCTTTATCTCTTGGGGTCGATTATGGCGGCCGTGGATACGGTGGGTTCCGGCGTGATGATCGACAAGATGAATAATGAGCGATGGTCGTGACAGGCCTGCTGTTGATCGCGCTGGCCTTACTGCCCCAGATCACCAGCAATTCCCGGAAAAAAATCTTCAACAATCTGATTTAAAGAGATATTTTTCTCGCGTGTTGTTGGAAAAAGACATGCAAGTCTATGAAAAATAAGACGCCGGGAATTGCTGCCAGATCACTGCCTTCGTGATCCTGCTGCCGGCACCGATCGTTGGGGCGATCCTGATCTATACGGCCGCCTATATGATGGTGTCGGAGGCAGAGTTGATCCTGTCGTGCCTGCTCAATGCGCGACGTCGCGCCACCGTGGGGCTGGGTCTGGTGGCCGGCACTGCCGTATTCATGGTTCCGGAGTTGACCGCCCAAGTGCCCTTGGCGTTCAAGCCTATTCTGGGCTCGGGCCTGGTGGTCGGGGTGTTTTGCGCCATGCTGTTGAATTTCCTATTTCACATCAGTGTCTCCCAGCAGGGCGAGTGTGCGCTCGCTGGCGCCCGCCCGCAGACGCTCCGCTTTCGGGACGACCGCGGGGCCGCCTGGAGGCGGCGGCGCACGGTCATCGGACGGCCCGGCCTAGCCGTCGGCGAGGTCCTGGAGGACCTGCGCTCGGCCGGGGTGATGGACCGCCCGGCCCGGTTGGTTGCCCGATTTGAGAAATACACCCTGAGTTTGCTGATAGACTATCCAGGCCGGGCGGTGCAGTTCGCTGCCATGCCGACGATGGATGCCCAGGCGCTGCTCGATCTGAATCGGGATGAGGAGGCGTTTGAGGCGGCGATGGCGATACTCTCGGGGGCGCTGATCCGTCACCTGACCGACCGGATCGATACCCAGGAGCAGTCAAAGCGGGGCAATTTCTGTTAATTTTCAATCATTGATGCGAGGACCCGGGAATCATGAGTATGTTATCGAGTAAGAGCGCCGGTGTACTGATCCTGATGCTCAATGGCCGGCTGGATACCAACAGCGCGCCCGAGGCCGATCGACAGATCGGTGATGCAATCGATCAGGGTGAGACGCGGGTGCTGGTGGATTTTTCCAAGACCGATTATATCTCCAGCGCCGGATTGCGAATTCTGCTCAAGGCCACCAAACGGCTCAAGCAAGCCGGCGGCGCCTTTGCCCTGTGCAACGCCAACGAGCAGATCCATGAAGTGCTGGAGATGAGCGGCTTCGTGACCATCATGTCCTGTTATGGGAGCGTCGAGGAGGCCCTGCAGGCCATGAGCAAATAGCTGGCTGCGATCGTTGCGCCGGCCACTGCGATGATCCAGCAATATGTTCATTGATAAGCGTCGTGTTAGGCGGGCCGCTCAGGCGTGGGGCCGAGTGGCCCCCTTTGCCAACCTCGCCGTGGTGCTCATGGCCGTGGTCGGGTTGGCGTTCGCGCAAGCCGTAGCGCCCGTTGGGCCCCCGCCGGCTCCCGCGGCGTCTGGCGCCCCCCCAGTTGTCGTCCGATTGGCGCTGCAGTGGCAGCCACAGAGCCAGTTTGCAGGTTATTACCTGGCACGTGACCGGGGTTTGTACCGAGCGGCCGGACTGGATCTGAGTCTGGTACACGCGAGCGTCGCACAATCCTCCATTGATTTGCTGCGCACGGGCGCGGCGGAACTGGCCACACTCTTTCTTACCGATGCGATCATTGCGGCGGCGCAGCCGCCAGTGAACCGATCTGCACAACCGCAAGTCGTTCACGTAATGCAAGTGGTACAACGTTCCAATCTCATGCTCTTGGCCTGGAAGGATATGGGCGTCAGGCAGGCCAAGGAGCTTGACGGGCAGCGAGTCAGCTATTGGCAGGGGGCTTTCGCCGCCGCATTCCAGGCATTCTTTTCCACCAACGGGGTCAGTCCGAAGCCGATACCCCAGTATCAGTCGGTCAATCTCTTCCTGGCGCGAGGCGTGGCTGCTTGCGCGGCCATGGAATACAACGAGTACCACCGGATCTGGCAGGCCGGAATTGACGCCGGGCGCATCACCGCCTTCCGAATGCGCGACTTTGGTCTCGGCTTTCCCGAGGACGGCCTCTATACCACGTCATCCTGGGCCAGCCGCAACCCCGAACTCGTAGGGGCCGTGCGCGGGGCGACCCTGGCCGGCTGGGTCTATGCCCGTGACCACCCGGAGGAGGCGCTCGACGCAGTCTTGGCCGAAGCCCGCCGAGCCGGGGTGGCCGCCAACCGACCCCACGAGCGTTGGATGCTCCGCCACATCCTCGATTCCATCTTTGTTCCCGGGTCCTTGCCCGCGGCGGTCGGCCGCCTCGACCAGCGTGCATTCGCGAGTACGGCGCAGACACTGCGGTCTGCTGGGCTGTTGGAACAGGCACCCGAGTTCACGGCCTTTGCGCCATTTCAAGCAGAGGAGGCGCCATGACAGAACGATCGGGCAATAGCGATGCGTTCGTCCCGCGGCACAGCATCCGTACCCGCCTGCTCCTGTGGACCGTTGGTGTCACGGGACTGCTGCTGATGGCCGTGGTCGGGTGGAATTACCTGGGCATGCGCGAGCGGCTGGAAACGGAGGCGATGAACCGGGCGGCGTTCCTGGCCGAGGGGGCTGCCGACAAGATCGATGCCAAGCTGGGTCTATTGCAGGGTCTCGTCCAAGGGATGGCTCTCACACTGCAGGCGCAGGCGTTGGATGTGCCGTTCGCCCAGGTGCGGGCGCTGCAGGACGCCGCCCTGCGCGATTATCCTGAGGTCTACGGTACCGCGGTGACCCTGCTGCCTGCCATGCGCCCCGCGACCTGGCCGGATTCCGCGCCGTACGCCTATCGTAACCAGGGTTCGTTGGCATACCAGAATCTGGACGAGGGGAGTCACTCGCAGCTCGGTGAGGACTGGTTCGCCCTTCCCAGATATCTGGATCGGGGGGTGTGGAGCGAGCCTTACCGCTGGACGAATGGCGTCAAGATGGTGACCTACTCCATGCCGATCCGCATCCAGACGCCGACCGGAGCGGTGTTCGCGGGCGTCGTCACCTGTGATATCGGCCTCGATTGGCTGGACCGCGCCCTGGCGATCTTGCCGGTGGGCAAGAATGGATACGGCGCGTTGCTGACCCGTAATGGTACCTTCATTTCACACCCGGTGAAGGACGTCGCCCTTAATGAGAGCATCTTCAGTATCGCCGAGGCGCGTAATAGCGACTCGCTGCGAGCGGTCGGCCTGCGCATGGTGTCAGGTAGTCCCGGGATGATTCCATGGTTGAGTTGGGCCACTGCAGATGCCTCCTGGCTCGCCTGGCAACCGCTCAAGACGGCCGACTGGACGATGGCGACCGTGATCTCACAGGCCCAACTGCGGACCGACATCCTGCGCCTGAGTCAGAGCCAGGCATTGGTCGGGGCGGGCGGGTTGGTGCTGCTCGTGCTTGCGGTCTGGCTGCTTGCCCTGTCGATCACGCGTCCGGTGGAGGCGTTGAGTGCGGCGGCGGCCACCTTGGCGTCGGGAGATCTTGAGGCCGCACTACCCAGGCCGCGGGGGACCGATGAGATCGCGCAACTGACTGCTGCCTTCGGCGCGATGCGTGACAACCTGAAACACCACATTGCGGACCTGGCGGCGACCACCGCCGCCCGCGAGCGCATGCACAGCGAGTTGCGAATTGCCCATGACATCCAGATGGACTTGATGCCTAAGACCTTTCCCATCTTGCCAGCACGCGCGGACCTGGATCTCTTTGCGCGTATGGAGCCGGCCCGCGAGGTGGGTGGGGATTTTTATGATTTCTTCTTCCTGGATCAGGACCGGCTGGTGGTCGCGATTGGCGACGTCTCCGGCAAGGGCATCCCGGCCGCGCTGTTCATGGCGGTTACGCGCTCTTTTTTCCGCTCGTCATTCAAGATCGACGCTGATCCCGGGCGGGCCTTGGCCCGGGTGAGCGATGACCTGTCGGAGGGGAACGATTCCTGTATGTTCGTGACCCTATTCTGCGCGGTGGTTCGCCTCAGCGATGGTACAGTCGACTTCGCCAATGCGGGCCATAACGCGCCATTGCTGGTGCGTTTAGACGGACGGATGGAGTGGATCGCGAACCCCCACGGGGCCGCGGCGGCCATTATGCCGGGGGCTGTGTATGAGACCGGCCATTTGACCTTGGCCGCGGGTGACGCCCTGTTGCTGTATACCGACGGCGTGACCGAGGCCATGAACCCTGAGCATCGGCTGTACGGTGAAAAGCGGCTGGCATCCCGGATGGAGGGGGCGCCCGCGCTCAATTGCGAGGATTGTGTCGGCGTACTGGCCGGGGATATCCGCGCCCACGCCGCCGGGGCGGAGCAATCCGACGACATCACCATGCTGATGTTGAGACGCGTGGTGACCGGTGCCCCGGCGACCCCTCCGGATGGCGAAGGCTGTCTGCGGCTGGACATCGCCAATCACCAGGAGGGCCTGGCGAATGCGCTCGACCAGTTGGATGGATTCCTCGCGACCGCCGCCCCCCCCCAGGCACTGCCCTATGTTGCCCGACTGGTGCTCGAGGAATTGGTCACCAACACGATCAAATATGGTTATTCAGACGATGACATGCATAACATCCGCGTAGTCTTGCGGATCGGACCACCCGCCACGATGGTCATTGAGGATGACGGTCAGCCGTTCAACCCGCTGCTCGATGCGCCAGCGCCCGATCTGGGGGCCGCGACCGAAGAGCGTCCGATCGGGGGCCTGGGCCTGCACATGGTGAAGAAGATGACCCGCTCACTGACCTACCGGCGCGAGGGCGGGCGCAACCGCGTCGATGTCGTGTTGGGCTGAGGGTCAAGTCGGCCTTGGTGCATTGCTGCAACCCCTGCCGCCATTATCGAACGCCGAAGTTCACGCCGGCGCTCCCATTCGTGTTCGTTGTCGTTGTCGTAATTCGGATACGGCAACGACAACGACAAGAAGCGGTGGCGAAATCTATTTCTTACCGCACTGTTGACCGAGGTGGACGCTGTCCCAATCCTGCCGAAGGAGTGCCAGGATCTCACGCGCCCGGTCGGAGTGGAGCTGGATCTGATCGAAATCCGGTGGGCACAGGAGCTTCTGCATGAGCAGCCCGTCCGTATCGAACCAGCGCGGCAGTGGACCACCCAGAAAATAACCCTCTTGGCGCAGATGCTCCACCCCCGCCCCGACACAGGGCTGGGCCAGGTTCAGCCAGACCTGGAAGACCCAGACCCCGCGCGCCGTCGCCTCCTGCTCTAGCGCCGTGAGGCGTTCGATGAAATCGCCACCGGCATGGGCCACCGCGATCCGGGCGACCCTGGCGAAATCGAACAGGGTCATGGTGATCGCCGATGGCGAGGCGGTCGGCAAGGGTTCATCGGCCGTCGCCAGTTCCCGCGGTTCGTCGAGCGGCTGATAGAGAAAGCGCAGTTCCTTTTCATAGACCGGCGGCAGGAATATCCGGTGCGGCTTCGGGCGATAGGAACGGAAGATCAAGAGGGCCGCGACCCGTCCGGTGGCACTCTGTTCCTGGGTATAGGCCTCGGCGGGCATCAGGGCGATTTCCAGGGCCATTTCGACGAATCGGAGTCCCGCCACGGCCTTCTGCATATAGGGATGATTGCACACCGGCTCGCCGAAGACCTCATGGATGCCCGGCTGCTGGGGCACCCATTCCTCGCAGATGAATTCCAGCAGTCGCTTGGTGAGGCCGAGGTTGCGGCAGTCCTTGCGGACCAGTCCGGCCCCGGCCTCGTAGACACAGGGGTCGGGGGCCGACCGGTACAGGTGCTCCACGCCCACGATCTCACCGGATTGACGGGCGGTGATCGAATAATAGTCGCCGGCGGCATTGGCGCGCGCGATGGCGGCGGGGTCATAGAACAGCTTGATGGGATAGCCTTCGCCATAGACATCGCGAAACAGCGCGGTGATTCCCTCACCATCGCCTTCGCGAAACAGGCTGATTTCAAGGCCGGTGCCGCTGTCGGAGCGGTTGGTGTTATCGATTGCCATCGTGCTCCCGTTCAATCATCAAGCGAGTACAGAATAACGAAAATCCTGCTACCGTTCCCAGTCGTGATCCTTGTCGGTGTTGCAGAGGACAGCGATTACGACAACGACCACGACAACGAACAGATACGGTAGCGAAATCTCCGGCGTGTTGCACTAGACCAGTTCCGACAACCGCAACAGGAGATTCCCGGCCACCGTCCGCCGGTACTCGGCATCGGCGCGGCCACGCTCATGCAACTGCGGCGCGTCCGGCTGCAGGGCCTGCTGCACTTCGAACACCCCCGGCAGCGGCTCCAGGTCCAGCCGGATCAGGGCCAGGGCCTGCCGGAGCCGCTCCTGGTCCTGCGCCAGCACCAGCGCGACCGCATCACCGCAATGACGAACATGGTCCTCCACCAGGACCGGCTGATCCTTGTGGTCGATCGCGTAACGCTCCTGGCCCGTCACCTTGGCGTGGGCGTCCACGCGCGGTACGGCCTGCCCGATTTCCATCATCACGGTCGTGGGTCTCCCGGGGTCGGGCGGATGGCCAGCAGCAGGCCGAAGGCGAGGAGCAGGATCACGGCACCGCCGGTGAAGAGCCCGCCGACTGGCCCCCCGGCCGCCAGGAAGGCACCGCCCAGCCAGGGGCTCAGGAAAAAGCCCGCGTCCATCATAAAAAGCGCAAGGTTAATGTTGACGCCGCGCAGGGCCGGCGGTGAGGCCATGAACAGCACGGCGTTGAGCAAGGGCAGACCGACGCCCAGACAGAGCCCGTAGAGTATCGCCGCCAGCGCCAATCCGGCCGAAGAATCGGTCCGGGCCAAGGCGAACAGGCACAGGGCCAGCGCGAGCGTACTGATCCGGAGCAGGGGCAGCTTCCGAAACCGGTCCAGGACCAGACTCCCCAAGAGCCGTGTCAAGATCAGCGTTGAAGTCGATAGGACGAAAAAAAGCCCCACATCGACGCCGCGGAACTGACCGGCAAAGTCCTTCATGAAATAGAATACCGTGCTGTAGGCCAGATAGTAGCCGAGATTGACCAGCAGCAGCAAGGGCACCTCCGGCCGCCGCAGGTCTTCCTTGAGTTCCTGGCGACTGGGCCTTTGGGTCAGGGTCCGGTCCATGCCCGCCACCACCGTCGCCAACCGTCGCCGACCCGCCAGCAGCAACAGGATGGCTGGGATTGAGAGCAGTGAGACCCCGGCATAGATCTGCGCCGCGCTCGTGACCTGGGGCAGCAGCCATTCGGCCAGTGGCGGCATCAGTGCGTAAGGCAGGAGCGTGGTCAGGCTGAACAGGCTGAAGCCCTGGGCGCTGCGCCCTTCCGGGATCAACTGCACCATCAGTGTGATGCTGGCCGACACCAACAGCACGAAGGTGGCCCCATGCAGGATGCGCAACAGGATCAGGCTCGGCACGCTCAGCGCCCATTGGTAGCTCAACAGGGTCATGACCAGCAGCAACAGCCCCGCCAGCAAGACCCGCGTCGCATTGGCAACGCTGATCAGGGGAATCAACAGCAGGCGCAACACGAAGGCGGTAAAGGGCTCCAGCCCCACCAGCAGCCCGCGCCATTCCGCCGGGATGCCGATCTGTCCGAGATAGCTGTAGAACCCGTAGAAGACCGCGATGTTGCAAAAGGCAAAGAAAGAGATGCCCGACAGCAGGATGAATTCCAGGGACAGCAGTGATCGGGGGTGGGGCATTGGGGAGGGATGAAGGATGAAGGATGAGGGATGAATCGAGCCCCCGGCGGGTGGCCAGGTGCGGTCTTTCCGTAGGATGGGTAGAGCGAAGCGAAACCTATCTGGCACCGCCCGCGAAGACGCCCGACCGCTCACCGCGCAATCAACGTGCGCAGGGCGGCGACGAAGCCCTCCATGACCTCCAGACGGGCGAGGCTGACCCGAATCCAGTTGGGGAAACGGAACCCGGTCATGCTCCGGATCATGAACCCCTGGTGGAGTAGCCGGCGATAGGCCAGGGTGTCGCTCATCGGCAACTGGATCATCATGAAATTGCCCTCTCCAGCGACGTACGGCAAACCCAGCTGAGTCACTTCCTCCCGCAGCAGCCCCTTGCTCTCCCGCACCAGCGCCCGGGTGCGAGCGACATGGGCGTCGTCATCCACGGCCGCGACCGCGGCGAGCTGTGCCAGGGCATTGACCGAATAGACGATACAGGTCCGCCGGATCGCATTCACCAGGTCCAGACTGCCGGCCAGATAGCCGATCCGCAGGCCAGCCA
>Ga0247840_10001374_pt1 | contig 47861 bp, 39 predicted proteins | sample LaCruzMarch2015__FD_192404 | JGI IMG/M metagenome (GOLD analysis project Ga0247840, IMG submission 192404) | Freshwater microbial communities from meromictic Lake La Cruz, Castile-La Mancha, Spain - LaCruzMarch2015_17m | ecosystem: Environmental > Aquatic > Freshwater > Lake | place: Spain... | reverse complement strand
ACCCTCGTGGTCAACCGTCTGCGCGGAACACTGCAATGCTGCGCGGTAAAGGCGCCCGGATTCGGCGACCGCCGCAAAGCCATGCTGGAAGATATTGCCATCCTCACCGGCGGAAAATGCATCACCGAGGATCTCGGCCTAAAACTGGAAAACATCAAAATTGAAGACCTTGGCCGCGCGAAACGCATCACGGTGGACAAGGAAAACACAACGATCATTGAAGGCGCCGGCAAAACATCGGCGATTCAGGGACGCGTCAGCCAGATCCGGAAACAGATTGAGGAAACAACCTCCGATTACGACAGCGAAAAACTGCAGGAACGCCTGGCCAAGCTGGCCGGCGGCGTTGCGGTTATTAACGTCGGCGCGGCAACCGAGACCGAAATGAAAGAGAAAAAGGCCCGCGTGGAAGACGCTTTGCATGCCACGCGCGCTGCGGTTGAAGAAGGCGTTGTTGCCGGCGGCGGGGTCGCCCTGTTGCGCTGTCAGTCTGCGCTTGAAAAGATCAATGCCAAGGGCGATGAGGCCATCGGCGTTCAGATTATCAACCGCGCCCTGGAAGGCCCGATCCGTCAGTTGGTCAACAACGCCGGAATTGACGCCTCCATCGTGGTCGCGGAAGTCAAAAAGAGCAAAGGCAATGTCGGCTATAATGTCGCCACGAGAGAATACACGGATCTTGTCAAGGACGGCGTCATTGATCCGACCAAAGTTGCGCGCACGGCCATTCAAAACGCGGCCAGCATTGCGGCTCTCCTGCTGACAACCGAATGCATGGTGACCGAGATTCCTGAAAAGGAAAAATCGGCGCCAATGCCCCACGGCGGTCCCGGCGGAATGGGCGGAATGGGCGGCGGCGACATGGATATGTATTAAAATAAAAACAGATATTAGCTTGCAAAATAAAAACGGGGCATATAAACTATGCCCCGTTTTGTTTTTTGCCATAAAACTATGAATGTTGAATTATTAGAACTGGCTAAACGCAGAGTGCCCAACACTTCGGTCTTGGTCAACATGGTTTCCAAAAGGGCCCGGCAACTGATTGCCGGGAATCGTCCGATGGTCAAAATTGAAAACCCGCATGCTGACTTTGAAGACATTGCCCTCCAGGAAATTGCCGAAGGCAAGTTAATGGCTGAAATTGACCTGTCCTAACAGCAATAAAGGGATAATCTGCCGTTTATTTCCGCATTGTTTCTTTGGCAAACGTCATAATCATGCCGTAACGGAAGGAAAGTGTTGTGCCAAATTATCTCAGCAACAGCAGGCCTGATTTTTCTCCATGTAAAATTGACTGCGGCAGTATCAACTGCTATGTGTTCAAGAGCAGTCTAAAAAAAGAGCTTGCCGCCAGCCGGCTTGACCCGAAAATTGCCCTCCAGTTGCTGGAGGATATGCTCACCATCCGCGAGTTTGAGGAAATGATCGTCAAACTCCGTTCGGGCGCCTATGATCCCCTGCCCAATTATAACTACCGCGGTCCTACCCATCTTTCAATCGGACAGGAAGCGGCCTCAACCGGCGCCTGCCATGCCCTGAAATGGACTGATTATATCACCAGCACTCACCGGGGCCACGGCGATAGCATCGCAAAAGGATGTGTTGCCTTGCGCCTGATGCCGGACGAAATGTTAAAACGGCGCCTGCCTTCATTTAAAGGCGGTTCGCGCGAGGAACTTATTGAGGCCGCAATTGAAGACCACGTTTTTCGCACCATTGCCGAGCTTTTCGGCAAGGAAAGCGGCTACTGCAAAGGGCGTGGCGGCGGAATGCACATTGCCGATTTCACCATGAATCATCTCGGCGCAAACGCCATCGTTGGCGGCGGCGTTCCGATCGCAACCGGCGCGGCCCTTGGTTGCCGCTATCTGAATAACGGCGGGGTGGTCTGCTGTTTTGCGGGGGACGGCGCCTACGGCAACGGCGTAGTCCTGGAATCCTTAAACTGGGCGGGAATGGGACAATTTGCAAACGAAATTTCAAAAAAACCTTTTGGTCTGCCGATTATTTTCACGGTTCACAACAATCATTACGGCATGACCGGCAGAGCGGAAAAGGAAGTTACCGGCATCCAGACAATCGCCCGCCGCGCCGCCGGATTTGCCGATAACAACATGCATGCCGAGGTGGTCAACGGCATGGACGTTCTCGCGGTCCGCGATGCTATTTTCCGCGCGGCGGAGGGATGCCGCAAGGGACAGGGCCCATACTTCATTGAATTAAACACCTATCGCTACTATGGCCATTCCCTCACCGATCCGCGTAACGAATACCGCACCAAAGACGAAGAGACCGCCTGGAAACAAATAGATCCGATCACAGTTTATTCAAGCCAAATGAAAGAATGCGGCCTGCTTGACGACGTTTCCCTGGCCGAGCTTCAAAAGAAAGTCAGCGAAAGAAATGCGCGGGCGGCGGCGCTGGCGGCCGCCGCGCCCGATCCGCAGGCGGTTGACGTCATTAAATACATGTACACCAACACAAGTTGCACGAATGTTCCGGCCAATTACCGCCAGACAAAGATCGTGAAGGAAAAGCCCCAGTTTAAACGCATCAACGGCGAATTGAGTTACAAGGACGCCATTAAAGAAGCGCTTCTGGAAGAGATGCTGCGCGACAGCCGGGTCATTCTTTATGGCGAAGACGTCGCCGATTATGGCGGCGCATTTAAAGTAACCAAGGGCTTGCTGGAAGCTTTTGGACGCGAACGCATATTCAACGCTCCCATTTCCGAAGCGGCCATCTGCGGAACAGCCGTCGGAGCGGCCATGATCGGATTAAGGCCGGTCGTGGAACTCATGTACATGGATTTTGCCCTGATGGCTTCCGATCAAATCAGCAATCAGGCCGCCAAATGGCATTATATGTCCGGCGCAAATGTTGAAATTCCGATGGTGATCAGGGCCTCGGTCGGCGGCGGAAAGGGATACGGCGGCCAACATTCCCAGACGCTGGAAAGCATGTTTGCCCATATCCCCGGTCTTTACGTGATTTATCCTTCCACGCCTTATGATGCCAAGGGACTGCTCAAATCGTCAATCCGCGACAACAATCCGATCATGTTTGTTGAATCACAGTTGCTTTATCCGATGAAGGGAAAAGTCCCGGAAAACGATTACCTTCTCCCCATCGGGGTCGCTGATGTCAAGCGAACCGGCGATGATGTCACGATTGTGGCCTGGGGACCGGCCGTGCACGACGCGCTTAAAGCCGCCGACCTGCTCCTGAAAGAAAACCAAATCAGCGCCGAGGTGATTGACGTGCGCAGCTTGGTGCCGCTTGACATGGAAACCATCCTGCAATCGGTGCGCAAGACCGGTCGGTGCGTGGTTGCCAGCCAGAGTGTGAACATCGGGAGTTTTACGGGTGAAATTGTTTCAAACATCATTGAGCAGGCATTTGATTATCTGGATGCGCCGGTCATCAGGGTTGGTGCAAAAAATGGAATCGCGCCGCAATCCCATATTCTTGAAGCTGCTTTTCTGCCGAATGCCGGCGATATCTTTGCAGCAGTCCAGTCGTTGTTTTAAAGTATAGGAATTTCGAAATTGTCAGGCGTCTAGGCAAACGCAAAATCGCGGGAAAGGATGAGGAAAAGATTCCTTCTGGATTCCCGCTTTCGCGGGAATGACAGAGCCTGTAGATCATGGCTTGCCACGTTATTGGCGTGTTGTCATTCCCGACTTGATCGGGAATCCAGGGTTGTGTTTTTTGTGCCTTTTCGTGGATAATCCATAATTTAAAAAAATAAACCTTAAACATGGCCCATACAGTCATAATGCCAAAACTCGGCCAGACGGTTGAGGAATCGACTGTCCTCAAATGGCATAAGCGGGTTGGCGAGCCCGTCAAAAAGGGCGAAATCCTGTTTGAAATTGAAACCGACAAAGCCGTACTGGAGATTGAAAGTTTTGTTGACGGCACGCTCCTGAAAATCATCGTGCAGGAAGGCGAAACCGTGCCGGTTACGGCGCCGGTGGCATTTATCGGCCAGCCCGGCGAGCCGATCCCGGATGTCCCCGCGCCCGTTCTGCCGAAGCCTCAAGAGGTAAAGCCGGACGCCATTCACGCTCCCCACCCCGTTACGCCGATACGCCAATACTCCGCTACACCTTCGACACCGAAGCCCATCACCACTCCGATTCAACCAACGCGAAAAACCATTTCCCCGCGGGCGCGCCGGATGGCAAACGAACGTGCCATCAGTTTTGAGCCAATCAGCGGCTCGGGACCCGGTGGACGCGTTACCGAAAAGGACGTTTTAAATTATCTTGAGGCGAAGAAATACAATGAGCTGCGGATTACCCCCGCCGCCAAGGCGTTGGCGGTCAGGGAAAAAATTGATCTCCTGAGCGTAGAGGTTAATGACCCGAAGGAAAAAATTTCAATTGAGGACATTGAACGAAAAATCGCGGAAAAGCCGAAAGAAATGTCCAAAATCCGCCAGATTATCGCGAACCGGCTGACAAAAAGTTTTTCTTCCACCCCCCATTTTTACGTCACGGCGGCAATTGACATGACCGACTTGCTTGAATTCAGGAAAAAACTCAAAAAAGAGAACAAGCCTTATTCGGTTACGGATTTTATTCTCAAAGCTTCGTCCGTCGCCCTGAAGGAATTTCCGGCCCTGAACAGCACGACGGACGGCAAATCCGTCCGCTGGCACAGCCGGATTCATCTTGGCCTTGCCGTTGACGTCAAGGATGGACTGGTTGTGCCGGTCATCCGCAATGCCGATGCCATTTCGCTTTCCGAACTGCACGAACAGGTTGTCGCGCTGGTTGCCAAGGCAAGGAACGGGAAACTCTCCCCCGACGAGATGACGGGCAGCACCTTTACCATTTCAAACATGGGCATGCTCAATGTTGAAAATTTTACGGCCATTATTAACCCGGGCGAAAGCGCTATTCTGGCCATAGCGAGCATTTTTTCCGCACCAACCGTGGTCAAGGATGAAATCAAAATTCGTTCAATATTGAAGACCACGGTTTCTGCGGATCATCGGATTGTGGATGGAGCAATGGCGGCCCGCTTTATCAATCGCATAAAAAACATGCTTGAGGATATGACACTATGGACAAATATGACCTAGCCATTATCGGCGGAGGGCCAGGCGGATATCCGGCGGCAATCCGCGCCGCCCAGCTCGGAGCCAAAGTTGCTCTGATTGAAAAGGAATTTGCGGGCGGCACCTGCCTGAACTGGGGCTGTATCCCGACAAAAACGCTTATTGCCGCATCGTCATTTTATTCCCACGCCCAAAGCAACCTCGCCCCCGGATTAAAAGCAGACGGTGTTTCTTTTGATTACAAGGAAATGATAGCCAACAAAAACGGGGTTGTCGCCAAGCTGCGGAACGGAATAACCCATCTGCTCAAGGCAAACGGAGTTGAGTTTTTGCAGGCAGCCGCCTCTTTTAGCGGACGTAATTTATTAATTCTAAAAAATACGGACGGTAATGAAAGCCGGATTGAAGCAAAGTATGTCGTCATTGCCACGGGATGCGTTTCCGCCGTGCCCTCTTTCCTTCCACGCGACGAAAAAATAGTGGAAAGCAGGGCGTTTCTTGACATGGACAAATTGCCGGCAAAATTAATCGTCATTGGCGGCGGGGTTATCGGCTGTGAGATCAGCTGCATGGCCGCCCAGCTTGGGTCTGAAGTTACGATCGTTGAAATTCTTGATGACATCATGACAAATTTGGATAAGGATTTAAGGACCGAAGTTCGCCGGCACATGGAAAAGAATCTGAAAATCCAAATCCTGACCGGCAAACCGCTTGAAAACATCGCCTGCACCCGCAATACAGTGAAGGGACAGTGCTGCGGCAAGGATATTGAAGCTGATTTGCTGTTATGCGCCGCCGGACGCATCCCGGCCAGCGCCAATCTGGCGCTTGAACAATGTGGCCTGAAAGCGAATGAGAAAGGCTTTATTGAAACGGATTTATCGTGCCGCACCAAGGCGGCAAATATTTTTGCGATCGGCGATGTGAACGGGAAATACCAACTTGCCCACGCGGCCACGGCGCAGGGAATTTCTGCCGTCGAAGCCGCGCTTGGCCACTGTCAGCATGGTCGCCCGCAAATAATTCCATCCTGCATATTTACATCTCCGGAAATCGGCGTGGCCGGCATGAGCGAGCAGGATGCGGCAAAAACTAACCGTAAAATCATCACCGGCAAGTTTCCATTCGCCGCGTTGGGTAAAGCAATATCCTGCGGCGAAACAACCGGTTTCGTCAAATGGATTGCCGACCCGAACACCGGCCAGCTCCTCGGCGCGGGCGCCGTCGGCGCCCATGCCACCGAACTGATTGCCGAGGCGACGCTTGCGATTCAGTCCGAACAGACTTATGAAGAGCTTGGCAAAACCGTCCATGCTCATCCAACTTTTGCCGAAGCCTGGATGGAAGCCGCCCACGCTGTCGCAGGCAATTGCATTCATGTTCCTCCGAGAAAACATTAACGAATTCGCATGACACCGCACGAAAGATTACTTGCAGTTTTACACGGTCACATGCCGGATTGTGTGCCATGCTGCCCGGATATTTCCAACATGGTCCCATGTCGTCTGACCGGCAAGCCTTTCTGGGATATTTATGCCTACCAGAACCCGCCCCTGTGGAAAGCGCATATAGATGCGTTGAATTATTATGATTTGGACGGTGGATTCGAGATATATTACCTGGATCCATTTGCCGACAACCAGGCGCAAGGAGAAGAACGGATTGTTCGTCGGTTCAAGGACGGATCTTTTGCCACGCAGAAATATTTTCCGGCGAACGGGAGCTGGGCAAGGCATGTTCTTGTTTATACAGCGGACAATCCGCCGGCTTCAAATGTGTTGCCTGAGAAGATCGGATTGCCTGCGGTTCCGACAGAATGGGAACCTTTGACCGGCGCAAATCCATGCCTGACCGGCATGGATTTCTACCGGCAAGTTCGGGAGTATCTGGGGGAGAGAGGTATCATCGGCATTCCTTCCGGGATAGGGACATGCATCTTGCACACGCCCGAAGACATCTATGCGTATTATGACGATCCGGAACCATTTCGCGCCATTGCCCGTACAAACTTACAACACCTTGAGCAAAGAATGGAAAAGATCTCGCAAATGAATCCACGTCCCGAAATTCTATTCTGCGGAGGATCGGGAACTTTAATTTTTCAGACCCCGGCTATCTTCAGGGAATTGGCCTTGCCGTTATTGAAACGAGCCACGGAGTTAGCCAGTGACTTGGGTATCCCAACGCATGTCCACTCATGCGGTCCGGAAACGGAATTGGTGGCCATGGCAACGGAAGAAACACGCCTGACAGTGATTGATCCACTGGAAGTGCCGCCGATGGGGGATTGCAACCTGGCCGAACTGAAGAAGCGTTACGGAAACAAAATCGTCCTGAAGGGCAACCTGCATACCACCGAAATCATGCTTAAAGGCACCGTGGACGACGTGGTGCAAGCAAGCCGGAAGGCGATTGATGATGCCGGTAAAGGGGGTGGCTTTATACTTTCAACGGGCGATCAATGCGGAAGAGACACGCCGGACGAGAATCTGCGCGCCATGGTCGAAGTCGCGCGCACTTACGGACGGTACAATTAATCTTCATAAAATAATGAATTACTCACTTCCATCATCAATGCAGGCCGTGCGCCTGCACGGCAGGGGATTTGAAAACATCAAGGTTGACACAATCCCCGTTCCGGAACCGAATGACAATCAGGCTCTTGCACGCGTTGATGCCGCGGGAGTTTGCACGTCAATCCTAAAGTTAATCGCGCAGGGGAGCGAACACACATTTATCAACGGCTGGGATTTATCTCGTTTTCCAATCATTCTAGGCGATGAAGGCTCCATTACCATCGTCAAGGCCGGTAAAAATGTTGCCAAAAAATACCAGCTTGGCAAACGATTTGCGGCTCAACCGGCAGTGGATTCCCCGCCGATTAATTTTCGCGAACGCTTTTACCGCGATGCGGAAGGGATGGAAAAAGTTGCCATCGGCTATTCATTGCCGGGCCATCTCGCCCAATATATGCTCATTACCGAGGAAACCATCGCGGCTGACTGTCTTTTGCCCCTGCCCTCCGATGACATTCCATACTTCGCCGGCGCTTTGTGTGAACCGCTGTCATGTGTGATCTCGGCACAGGACCGCCATTTGCATATTTCGCAAGAGACGCCCATTTCGCCGCGCGTGCCACGGCTCGGCATCCGCCCGCGCGGAGTCTGCGTTATAGTCGGGGCCGGCCCGATGGGGCAAATGCACGCCGAGGCCGCCCTGCGTTTTGCGCCAAGCAATTTGATTGTGCTGGATATCATCCCGGAACGGCTCAAACAGATTAAAGAAAGACTTTCCGATAAAGCCCGCCTGATGGATACAACCCTGCATGCGGAGCTTGCCAAGGATGGTCCGGAACTGATTAAAACCGTCAGTCGCGGCAAAGGCGCCGACGACATTATTGCCGCCGTGGGCATCCGCAAAGTTCAGACTGAATGCCAGCAATGGCTTGCCAAGGGAGGAGTTCTCAATCTTTTTGGCGGCTTAAAACGCGGCGAACACATCATTGAGCTTGACACGCTCCGCGTCCATTATGATGAAATCCGGCTTTGCGGCTCCAGCGGGGGCAGTCCGGCGGACATGGCGGAAGCATTGCGGATGGTGTCCGAGCACAAATTTGACACCGGCGCATATTTGGATATGGTCGGCAGCCTTGATCAATTTCCCAAGGCGATTGAAATGGTAAAAAACACGGCCACCGAGGGAAAAATTGTTCTTTATCCACAAATCAGGAGCACGGAACTCCTGCGGGTTAAAGCATGGGACCGCAAGGCCGAAGCCGACTTTGTAACGCAAAAGAAAGAATAGACAACCTAGCATTATTCATGTATCCCGAGGTCCTTGGCCAACGCCCCCGGCCGACCGCAGAATATAGTCCGTTTATCGGCTGAAAAAATGCCTTGTCCGTTTTTTTTCAGACAAGTTCCTTCCAAGACCATGACACAATCCACCGGTTGTTCCCGCACAATGGCCAAGCCGGCATCCGATTCGTAGCCAAGTGCCGCAACGTGCCCCTCGCTGCAGAGGATTAAAGCATCACTTACACCCCTGAAGCGCAGGCGTATCGCGAAACCGGCATCATTATCAGCCGGACTTCTTTCAAAAACCGGCCCTTCCTCTTTCTTAAGATAAGGCACCAGCAACGTGAGCGCATACAGGGAAGATCCCTGGTTCTGGTAGCGCAGGCGCGGATGGCCAAGGAAACAGTCCAGCGCGAGACGACCCGGCCGGATCCCCGTCATAACCACCTTGCATCGGTTGCCCTTGTGGCCGCCCACCAAGTCAGCGGTTTCCCGGTCAATGATACGAACTTCGTTTTTCTCATGCGTATGAAGAAGCAGGCCGAAAGTCATTGACGTTGCAACCCGCGGGATAACGCAGTCGTAAACGGCAACATATAGCGGGAAGCCCTTATCATCCGGCACAAGAATAATTGTCCGGGAGGCGCGCGCGCAGTTATTGTAACACTCGGCAAATTCCATCCGCGCGAGCCGCGCCCAGCCATCCGTCAATAGCTCGCGGAAACCCTGCGCATATGGACAACGTTGCTGCATTTCGCCGTTGATTTCCGGGACACTGTGCGCCTCACCGGTTGCGCCGAAGCGGATGACATCGGTTGAACCGGAAAGGACCTCATTGCCATAGCCATTATCAATGGCAAACTGCTCGCCCAGCGCATAGAGGCTGAAATGCCCGCGATCGGCCTGATTGTGCAGCCCGCCCCGACGATTTCGCCAACGCGCGGCCGGGAGGCATGTCATGGTCAGATACCAATCATCCTCACCCCAACCGGTCCGATCGTCATAAATGCCACGATTGACGAAATACCTGCGCAGAGGCAGACCGCACTCGGACGGTGAACACGGCCCGACGGAAGGATCATAACTGATCAGGGCATGCGGCAGTAACGCATTCCACCACGGCGCGCGAATGTCGTCCCACGGCACGGGCGCATCCCAACGCGCATCGCCGAGCGGCCGGACCATTGTTTCCCACAGCCAGCGCGCCAAACCGTTGCGCCGTTGGCGCGCGGCATCCAGCAGCCAGGATGTGATTCTGGGCGGATAACAATCGTTCCATGGATTCGGCATCCCTTCGCCCGGAATGATCTGCGAAGCATAAAATTCCACAATCCGGTCCCAGGCGGAGGATTCCCAGATGGCGGCATCGCCGCGGCGCTTGAGAATGGTTCCCAGTACGGCAATGTGTTTAAGGCAGGCGCAACCGTACATGGGACCTTCCGGCAGGATGCCTTCCTCGTGCCCCCCCTGCTCCAGATATTGCAGTGCCGCGAAACGCGCCGTGTCAACATGCTTGCGCGCTTCCAGCAAGCCGGCTTTTTCCAGCGCAATTGCCAGCACACCGGCCCCAAACCGGCCGATCATCGGTATGTTCTGGAAATTCAGGCGTTGCGGGCCGCCCTCAGAATCAATAAATTTCTCCTCCGCCTCAATGATTTTTTTAAGATAGTTCCCCACGGCCTGAGCGTGGTCGCGGCTGAAATACGGCTGGAGCAGATCAAAGCTCATGCCCAGCCCTTCGGCCGCATGCCCGGTATCAAGCGGATTGCCTATCCACTTTTTGAATGGCTGGCCATAGCAGGTGCCGCCGGCTTTTTCGGCCATATTATTCTCCGCCAGGTTGAGCAATATTTTCGCGGCCAAACCACCGTACTGTTCCGCGCCGAAATAGACGCCCGCCATGGCCAAGTCCCACGTTGCCACGATCAGCTGTTTGGTCCCGATGCGTGTTCGCCACCAGAACGAGTCAAGGTCGTCGACGTCAAAAAAGCGGGGGCTGCGCCGATCCTGCATCTCGTCACAACGCCGTTTCAATTCCTGAACAACAGCGCGAAAAACATCGTCCTTCTTCTCCAATTCCCGCGCACCGGCGATCCAGTCGGCATCCATCAGCAGATACGAGTTAGTATTCATGAGGTAATTTGTAATATATAATCAATTTGGTAACGGTCAAGCTGCTTTTGTAATTAATATATTAATTAATATATTGACATTAAATCAATTATTTACTATTTTCCAACAAGAATAGATTAATAAACCGTATTTTATTGATATAATATGAATAAAACAGGCCATTTCCCGATTGATCACATCATCGGCCGAGGTGTTTTTTTATTGCAACGCGTTTTACCCTTGATTGAATTTGTTGAGTATCGGCACTGGGAAAAGAACCTCATCGTTGCCAATCACCGTCACGCGGACCTCTTTCAGCTGGATTATTTTCCGGATGGAAAAGGCATGTATCGGATTGAAGACTCTTCCTGTGCGATAACCGCCGATACGTTTTATTTTGTATCGCCTGGTCGGGCGCACGAGATCAGAAGTTCGACGGCATACCCTCTTATTAATCTGACGGTCAAATTCCGGCATCCTTATCTCAACCAGGAGTTTCTTCCATTGACAATAAAGGTTGCACCGGCGGTAACCGGGCAAATGGCGCGATTATTTCGGCAGGTGGTTTCGGAAACAGTGACCGACGCCGTGGAAAACAAGCACATCGCTTCCTTGCGCTTATCTGAACTGCTTGTTCTTTTGTATCAGGCCTATCGCGAGACACAATGTTCCAACATCAACAATGCCCTTGTTTTACGTGTTATTCGCTATTTGTCGGCTCATTTTAACACATCCCTCCCGCTTGCCGACCTGGCCCGGGTGGCAGGCGTCAGCGAGGAACATCTCTGCCGCATCTTCAAAAAAGAAACGGGGTTTTCACCGCTTGAATTTTTACAACTTCTGCGCCTGGAACATGCAAAAATGCAGCTAGGCGGAGAGGGCGGAAAAATTTCAGATATTGCGGCAATGACGGGATTTGGCAAATCAGCTGATATGAACCGCCGTTTCCGGAAATATCTGGGCATGAGCTCGCGCGAATACCGGCAAAAGGAATGGCAGAAAGAAACAACAAAAACAATATAAGGATGACAGAAATGCGGAAATTAATTGTATTTTCAAAACGATTTAAAGACCAGAGCGTTGATGAATTGATCAAACTGGCCGCCACTTATGAGTTGGATGGATATGATTTGTGTGTCAGGCCGGGATACGCCGTGAATCCGGAAAACGTCCGCCAAAAACTGCCGCAAGCCGTTAAGCAGATGGCAAAGGAAGGACTGGCCGTGCCGATGGTTACAGGCAGCGGCGACTTGTTAACGCCGGATGATCCGAGCACCGAGGCGATCCTGGCGGGCATGAATGAGGCGGACGTGCGCCTGCTCAAGCTGGGATATTTTAAATTTGATCCCTTAAAACAAGATTATTGGCAGGAAGTGGCCAGGATCAGGAAGTGTTTTGAAAGGTGGGAAAAACTGGCGGTCCGCTATAATGTCAAAATCTGTTACCACACGCATTCCGACCGTTGCATGGGGCTCAACTGCGCGGCGCTGATGCATCTTATTGAAGGACGTGATCCGCGGTATATCGGCGCTTATATTGACCCCGGCCACATGATGGTTGAAGGCGAGGAATTTTGCGTAGGACTCGCCATGGTCCAGCGTTATCTGAGCATCGTCGCCCTGAAGGATGTGTTCATCGGGCGTTCTGAATCAAACGGGCACGGCACCGCCTGCGCTCATTGGGTTTCCGCCTCTAAAGGCATGGTCAACTGGACGGCAGTATTTTCGGAACTGGCGCGGACCGGGTTCCAGGGACCATTGTCCGTTCACTGCGAATACGAGATTCCGGAAAAAAAGTTTGCGGCTGTATTCAGGAAGGAAGTCGGCTTTTTCAAGGATCAAATGAGCCGGATCTCTGGAAAATCGTCCGGATAAATTTAAGCCCACCAGGAGTTAAAGTCATGCAAAAGAATAAAGACGCCCTTCGCTTCGGGGTAATTGGCTGCGGCGGAATGGCCACGCTCGTGCACGTGCCGAACATGGCAAACATGGAGAACGCCGAAACAGTGGCTTATTGTGACTTGGATAAAGCCAAAGCGCAAAATTTGCTTAAAACCCACGGGGGCGGATATGTCACCAAAGATGCCGACCGGATATTTAAAGACAAAACCATAAACGGCGTATTGATTCAAGTCGGCCCTTCCTTGCATCCGAAACTGGTGCAGGCGGCTGCAAAAGCCGGCAAGCACATTTTCGTTGAGAAACCCATTGCCATTGAATTAAAGGATGCACTGGAAACAGTAAGGGTTGTGGAACAGTCGGGAGTCAAATTTATTTTTGGAGTTTGCAACCGGCTTGCGCCGGCCGTGAAACTGGCCAAAAGAATGTGTCCACGTCCCTGTTATTCTTATTGTCAGTGTTCGGACTCTATTACCCATCAAGCGGTGCACAATCTGGACCTGGCGGTAAACCTGTTTCATGACTCGCCTTTAGAACTGGTCTACGCCAGCGGCGGACGCTTCTGGGAAACAAAAAGCGATGCTCATCTTCCCGCGGATTCTTTTACCGCCCTTCTGACCTTTGCGGACAAAAGCACGCACACTTATCTTCAGCACGGCAACTCCTTTAACCCCATGCTGAAAAAATATCATTATCAGCTTTTTGGCAGGGATTGTTGCGTTTATCTTGCGCAGCGTTTTAAGGAGTGTCACTTGATGAAAACTCCCGACAAAGCGGAATGCTCGTGGATTTTTAACGGTTCGGATACTGACCGGGGACCATTCGGCTATATGGGGCATTATGATGAGATTAAAGAACTGGTTGACTGCATCCTTAATGGCGGCAACGGAACCATGACGGTGCGGGATGCGGCCTATGTGCTTGCGGTTGAAAAAGCCATTTTGTATAGTCTTCATCTTCGCAAAGCGATAGATTTCAAGATGTTTTTAAGGGAACATAACGCCGATTTTCTGCTGAAGAGCCGGAGGTAACATAAAGACAAGATGACTTCCGAAGAAAGAGTCTTGACGGCCTTGCGGTTTCAAAGGCCCGAACGAATTCCCATCATGGATAATTTCTGGTCTTTTCCGCCGGAATGGAAGGACCGATTTGGAGACCAGGGTCTTCTTTCTGATGTAGGCCTCTTTGTGCCGGAGGAAGGCGCGTTGGCGTCAAATGCCCGGCCTATCAAAGAAGAGGATGGCTGGAAATATGCGCAGGATGAATGGGGGCGCTTGCTCCGGAATCGCGGTGACGCCTATTTTGTGGAAACAATGAAGTGTCCGCTGGAGGGAGATGTTGATCTCAAATCGGTTGTTTTTGATCCGCCCTCTCTTGACCGCCGTTATTACTTTGGGAAGACCAAAAAACAGTTTGACGACTTTATTGCCGGGCAAAAAAGCAAGTATTGTCTGTTTATTAAAACCGGCGGGCCGTATCTGCGCACTACTTTTATGCGCGGGGAAACTCAGTTTTTAATGGATATGGCTTCTGATCCAAATTTCGCGCGCGAGTTAGCTGAAAAAGTCGGCGCCCATATTACCGCGGTCGGCATGGAAGCGCTCCGCCGCACGGGCCTTTTTCAAACAGGAATCTGGATTTATGACGATATGGCCTATAATCATGGCCCAATGTTCAGTCCGAAAATATTTGAACAGGTTTTATTGCCGGCTTACCGGCAGATGATCCGGGGCTACCGCGCGGCCGGCGCGAAATACGTGATGCTCCACTCGGACGGCGACATCCGTCCCCTGCTGGATATGCTGATTGACGCCGGGATTGACGGCATCAATCCGGTGGAACGCCGGGCCGGCATGCTGATGACGGAACTTCGCAAGAAATATCCGAAGCTGATTTTGACCGGCGGAATGTGCAACTCGGATACTTTAATTAACGGTCCGATAAATAAAATAGAGGCCGAGGCGCGGGAAATAATAGATCTGGGGCGGGACGGAGGCGTAGTGATCGGAACTCATTCCATCAGTGCGGAGGTATCAATTGAACATTACGCGGCTTACCGGAACATTTGCCTGACGCATGGTGTATTCCGATAATAACACACGCAAGATGTGAGGATGAAAGACCGAATAGAATCTGTGCAGGACCCGTAAAATGAATTGGATAATTTTTAAATCTGGAGGAGAATGATATGCCAAAGCCAACCGATATTACCCCTAAAGAAATTGCCCTTTATTTTCTGCCGGTGGAAACCCGTGTGCCGCTCAAGTTCGGCCCGGAAACTTTAACCTCTGTCACCTGCGCGCGCGCGATGATGCGCGTTGAAGACGCCAAGGGCCGAAGTTCTGTCGGCTGGGGCGAAACGCCCTTGAGTGTGCAATGGGTCTGGCCGAGCGCTTTACCGTATGAAGAGCGCCATCAGGCTCTAAAAAAGTTCTGCGTACTTCTTGCACGCGCGTGGCGTCAATTTGGGGCGCGTGGCCACGCGTTTGAAGTCGGTCATGCCTTCCTGGAGGAAGAATTGCCGCGTCTGCTGAAAAAGTTTAACAACGAACAGCCAAAAGATAAGGCCATGCCGTATCTGGCCGCGCTGGTCTGTTGTTCGCTCTTTGATATCGCGCTCCATGATGCTTACGGCGAACTGCATCAAAAGCCAGTTTATACCACTTATAACCGCAATTTTATGAATCGTGATCTGGCATATTTCCTCGGCAAATCAGCCGGAGACCGGGCTATCTTCAAGGGTTCTTATCCGGAGGATTTTATTGTCCTGCCCGGCGCCAGGCAGTTGCCGGCCTGGCATTTGGTGGGCGGAAAGGACCCCCTGGATAAAACCGATCTTAAGGGCGACGAGCCGAACGACGGCTATCCCGTATTGCTCGGGGACTGGATCAAGCAGGACGGATTAAAATGCCTGAAGATCAAACTGCGCGGCAATGATCCCGGTTGGGATTATGAACGATTAGTCAGGGTGGGAAAATTTGCCCTGGAAAACAAGGTAGAATGGTTGAGCAGTGATTTCAATTGCACTGTGACCGATCCCGCCTATGTAAATCAGATTCTTGATAAACTGATGCGCGCCTACCCCCGTATTTATGGCGCCCTACTCTACGTTGAACAGCCGTTCCCCTATGAACTTGAGGAGCATCAAATTGATGTTCACAGCGTATCGGCCCGCAAACCGCTCTTTATGGATGAGAGCGCCCATGACTGGCGCCTGGTCAAATTCGGCTATACACTCGGCTGGACGGGTGTGGCGCTTAAAACCTGCAAGACCCAGACCGGCGCGCTCCTGACACTTTGCTGGGCCAAGGCCCACGGTATCCCCCTCATGGTACAGGATCTGACCAATCCCATGCTGGCGCAAATTCCACATGTCCTGCTCGCGGCCCATGCGGGCACCATCATGGGCGTGGAGACCAACAGCATGCAGTTTTACCCTGACGCATCTCGGCCCGAAGCGGAAGTTCATCCAGGCATTTATCGGCGAAAAAAAGGTATGGTTGATTTAACTACTCTGCAAGGAGCCGGTTTTGGTTATGCGGCGGATAAAATAAAACGTAAATTGCCCGCGCCGGAATCTCTGTAAGAATGCTTATAAAGGAGGATGCGGGCGTTCAGGGTTGTCCGGAATATAATCTCAAGAAACCGGACAAGGAGATTAATTGTCTGTAAAAATGCCGATAACCCTTTGAGAGGCAATTGGAAAGGATATGATAATGACGTCAAAAGAAAGAGTATATGGACTTTTTGCGGGGAAAATGCCGGACAAGACGCCAATTTATTTTTCGGGCATAAGCTCCCGGGTGGCATCGGCTATTCTGGGACACGCGGCTTATGTGGGAGGTGGAATTCAGCAGTATCGGGAAGTTACAGCGCTCTGGGAAGGACCGTCCGCGCATGCCGAATTCCTGGAGCGTTCCATAAAAGATGCCCTTGACCTGGCGGAAATTTTTGATTGTGACCTCGTCAGGGCGGAATATTGGCGGATGAACCGTAAGCCTGACGCTAAAATTGACGATGTGACTTACATGTTTAAGGAAAATACCCAAGAGATCATCATGCGGTTTAATCCTGAACAGGAGCTTTTTTATGTCATTAGCGGGCATACGGATCTGGCTTATGAAGATTTGAACGATTATGTCAGACGTGTTGAACGAGAGGCGGCCGAGTACAAAATGCCGCCGGACGAATACGATTATCTGCTTGCGGCTGACGCAAAGTTCGCAAAAACCAGGGCGTTATACGGTCAAGGGATCGGCATCAGTCTGCCATACGATATTGTCTGGCTTGAGGCGGTTCTGACCCGTCCGGAACTGGTTGAACGCCTGCTTGAAGCGCAATTGCATATTGCTCTTAGACGTCTTGAGGGGTATGCCGCTTTCCCGGGAGAACTTAAATTAATGTTTGGCGGGGGCGATATTGCCAGTCAGCAGGGGATTTTTGTGTCCCCGGATATTTATAGGAAAATGTTTGTAAATCGTTACCGTAAAATAACCGAGAAAGCCCATAGTCTCGGCATGTTTCATCTTTTTGCAAGCGACGGTAACATTTGGTCGGTTGCTGATGATTTATTCGGAAAAACTGCGGTGGATGGTTACTACGAGATAGATTTGTTGGCAGGCATGCAGATGGCAACTCTCAGGCAAAAATATCCGGAGCTGGTGTTGTTGGGTGGGATAGCTTCTAAAACTCTGCATATTGGGACAAAAGAAGATATTCGCCGCGAAGCCGAATCGGCGTTGTTGGCGGCGAAACAGTATGGACGCATTGTGGTTGGAGTATCAAACCAGGTTGTATGCAATACTCCCCCCGAAAACTTTATCTGCCTTATGGAATATTTAAGGAACAAAAGATAATTCGGTAGTTTTTAGCGTTATGATTATCTCTGACCGATTTTTTTTATCAGGACAGGACGTTATCGGCTCATTGTCCGACGTAATGATACCGGCAAAATCTTGCGTCTCAAATGGCCGGCAGTTCGCCTGAGTCTCAACGGGCAGATTTCAGCGCCTGCGTGCGCCGGTAATGGGCATTGCGGTTGCCAATGAGCCCGCATGTTGCGTTGGCACAGAACAATATTTGAAACAATTTACGGAAAGGAACCATAAATGAAATGTGCAATGTTGGTGAACAGTCAATGGCAAAAGAAAGTTTTTGATTCTATAACGCTTGACGTTCTTTCCCGAAAACTGGAATTGATATCCCGGCCGGCCGAAAAAATGACCCCGACAAATGCGATGGAGATTATTGCCGGGGCCGATGCGGCCATCACTTGCTGGGAGAGCGTCAGGCTGGAAAAAGAAATTTTGGATTCTGCGCCGAATCTCAAGCTGGTTGCTCATGCGGCCGGTTCGGTCAAGTCGGTTGTCAGCGATGCATTTATCCGCCGGGGAATAATAATTACCACGGCCGCGCCGGCGATCGGCATCGGGGTAGCCGAATATATTCTCGGCGCCATCCTGATGATGGGCAAGCGATTGAAGGACATGATGCGTTCCGTTGAATCCGGAGGCTGGAGACCTAAATCTGAGGGCAGTGCGCTGGAAATGTTTCGCGCTAAAATCGGCGTTGTTGGCGCTGGTTTTGTCGGCAGACACCTGATTAAATTGCTTAAAAATTTTGATCTGGCCGGGATATGGGTCCATGATCCCTATCTTAATCCGGAGGAAGCCGCTTTGCTTGGCGTTGAGAAAAAGAGTCTGGAAGAAATATTTTCAATCTGTGATTATATCAGCATTTGCGCACCTTCAACTCCTGCGACAAAGGGGATGATAACGAAAAAACTGATTGGCATGATCAGGGACAATGCCGTTTTTATCAATGCCGCCCGGAGCGCCATTGTTGACGAATCTGCGCTTGTTGATGAACTAAAGACAGGCAGGTTTCTTGCAATGATTGACGTAACGGATCCAGAACCGGCCGCGCCCGATCATCCTTTACGGAACATGCCGAACGTGATCTTTACACCTCATGTTGCGGGGGCGATAAACCGGAACCTCTTGCGCAACGGCGCGTTCGCCGCCCGGGAGATCATCAATTTTGCGGAAGGCAAACCGCTTGTCTATCCGGTTGACCTGACCGGGCTTGATAAAATGGCATGATCCATGTCAGGAAAACAGGCAGATCGAACCTGTTCCAAACGGCTACAGGAAGTGCTGTCTTTTGGACTGACTCGGCAGTTTGTTTCACTTTTCTTCCTCGTGAAAGGCGCGGATACCAGCCAGAGCGCTTTCCCAGTCATTTCCGAACTGTTTGAAAATGTTTTTTTATAGTATAACCTGAAACCATGCGCTGGGAAAATGCAATATTCAGGTTATACTTTTACGATGCTTTGCCTGAACCGCCAAAGCTCGGGCAAAATAATCATCAAGCAATTCCAAATTAAACTCGAGCGCCATATCACGGGCGCTGATATCATCCGCTTCGCTGGAAACCAGGACCGAACCCAGATAGCCGGGATCAAATACCTGGACGCGGGAACCATACTTGGCGCGCAGGGCTGCCAATTTTCCCCAGTTGTAGTCCAGATGCGCCACAACGTAATCCAGATTGACGGCAGCCGTTATATAATTGAAATAGTTGGTGCTTCTTGCCACCAACTCGCCGAGCGGCGAGAGAATGAAGCCTCCCACGCCGGATATTGAGGCCGCAAAGAACATGCGTCCGGAATAGGCCCAGTAAGCCTGCATCAGCCCACCGTGATACATCGAACAGAACACCATCAAATCCGGTTTGACTTTGACATATTTTTGACGGATTTCATCAAAGTTCAAATCAAAACAAATGGCAAATCCCACGCGCCCGAAATCGCATTCGGCCACCACCGCATTCGTGCCTGATAGTATTCCGGCCTCGTTCTCGTCAATGGTTGGATGATATTTGTCGTACACGGCAATAACCTGACCCTTCCGGTCAATAAGTTGCACTGAATTGCGCCAAGTGTCGTCGGGAAGGCAGCGGACGGCGGGATAGGTAATATAACAATGATGTTCGCGGGCTATTTCAGATAAAAATTCCAATACCCGGTTGCCGCGCAAACGATAATATTCCAATTTGCCGGCGACATTTATATTCGGAGGCCGATCGCATACTTCGGGCAATACGATTAAATCCGGTTTATCCGGTAACGTTTGCAAAATTTGACCGCGTAAATAATCAATTACGGTTTTCAATATTGCCTGCGGCGGCGCGGAGAGATCCACTTCCGGTACACGCGAGCCAATAACGCTGATTTTAATTCTTTTTGCCATATAACTTCCCTCTTCTTTCTTGCTTGCTTACTTGCTTGTCCCGCCATGGTCCCGAGCGCGTAAGCGCCTCGGGACGACGGCGGATGACAACTTTAAATTACTATACATTTAACATTTAATTAAACTTGAAAAAACTGTCTTCCAGAACCGGCCGCAAAAGGAAATCGCATCTTTCTTCGCCGGGCACTTTGAAGGCGCCGTCTATGCGGACATGGCACCAGGTAAGCGCAACCTGTGGTCCCAGATATTTTCTTTCTTCGCCGGATAATGTTGTTTTCGCACTTTTTTCGTACGCATCCATAAAGTTTCCCGTTGCCTCGGCATTAAAATCCGGCGCCTGGGTCAACGCCCAGATAGCGCCCCGTCCGACCGGTTGCTCATGGGAAGAACAGCAACAGAGGATCGCAAAGGCAAGGTCGTAAATTCTAGGGCGCCACGCGCACCAGTCGAAATCCACAAACGCGCGAACACCGTCCTTGCCCATGAGGACATTGGCCGGTTGGACATCACCGTGCACTAGGGCATGCGGCAGGGCAAGGTAGGCATCCGGCGGCAAATCACGCGCGGCCTGTACAACAAGCCTCTCGTAGGGCTCCAAGACAGAACCGGTTTCTGGATTCTCGAGCCTTAGCCGTCTGGCATTCAGTAAAAGCTGTTCCGGATCCGTCTCGCCGCGCGCGCCAATCTTTTCATAGCGGAGAACGAACCCGTTTCCGGCACGGTGAAAATTTCCCAAAGCCGCTCCAAGAAACGCCGCATCCCGCTCAACCCCATCGCGCATGTTCCGTCCATCAATATATTCATAAACCTCCCACAGAGCTTGACCATCGCGCCACCATGTGTTTCCGTTTTCGGATACCAGCGGCGGCTGGACCTGGACACCGGAGCGGGCAAGATAAAACATAACATCGTGATCAAATCTCACCCGCTCTTCATCGCAGTAACTGCCATGCCTCCGGCGCGCAAACCATCGCCCCGTGCTTGTGCGAAAAACATAACAGGTGTTCCGGCTTCCTCCCGCTTCGGAGGCCGAAATGAAACACCCTAACCGATAAGCGCCGCAAATCCGTTCTTCAAGAGTCTGCGCAATATGTTTCATATTCGGATGTTCCGCTCCAACCATGAATGGCAATCCAGAAGGTAATAAGCCGTGAACCCCAAACTTGATCAGTTACCTCATACATATATTTTTTTTGCGGCGGCCGCGTAGGCGCGTTCAAATATATGCCCGTCATAACCGGGGTCATTATCGGGAATGTCCGCCAGACGGCATTCGCGCCCTTTCTGTTCACGGGAAATACGGCCGGCAAGCATAATCTTGACTGACTCGGTCAATGCCGGAACAGGCGCCAAGGTATTTTTTTTCGTTTCCATATAGTCACAGATTCTGTCCAGGAGGGCCGCATAAATTTTTGCCGTATCCACCCGGAACTGACATGTTGCCTTGGTAGTCATGATAACAAATTCAAACGGCTGCCAGGCGCCCTGAAACGTATTGTAGACAGCGGTAACGCCATTTGCGTATTTCACAAAGAAAGTCTCGCAAGTTTTCCCATCAATACTGCTGTGACCCATAAACGCGCATGACAGCGCACCGGTTCCGACAATGCCTTCAATTCCCTCCACCACATGGACAGCATAATTAAACTCATCCACGCCGGCGGTTGCAAAAACATTCAATATTTTGCCGCGTTCGGATTCCGGCTGCCCGGCAAAATTGACAATTTCCTGCGCATATCGGACCGAGGAACTGCCCAGAATCACGGCGCCGGCGGCCAGCGTCTCAATTGCCTTGCAATCCCTGATATTCCCGACAATTGGTTTGTCAATGAAAACCGGCTTCTTCCTGGCGATAAACGGCTTGGCATACGCTAGATGTTTATCCCAGTTGCAACCGTGTACAAAGACAACGTCCACGCAATCGGCAAGCTCTTCCAGCGTACGGCAGCGTTTTTCCAGGTTATATTTGCGGATAAAGGCATCCACTTCATCGTCTCCCCGGAATCCGTCGTTAAAGACTGCCGCGTACCGCGCCCGGCCCGTTGTCTTTAAATACTCCGCGAAGGCCAGCGGATGAGAAATATCAATATTGACTGCGCCAATTCTGATCATGTTTTTTCCTTTTCGTATTTTTTTATTAAATCTAACTCCTTGACCGCTGCCGGTTTTCCGGTCTTGATGGAATCCAGCACCAGGAAACTAATCTGGGCCGCCCGAAACGCTTTGTTTATTCCGTTTGGCGGCTCTGTTTTACTCAAGACAGAGTCCGCAAAAAGATCCAGTTCCCGCCGATGGCCTTTATCCACCGCAGCGAGAGTGATTTTACCCTCTCCGTTCTCCACAAATCCGTGATAAGTCATCTCGCGGAAGTCGTTTATGTGAATCGCCTTTCCGCCGCAGTAGATTTCCGTTGACTCCTTTGGGAACTGGGCGCACCCGGCGCTGGCGATCAGCGTGGTCCCCACCGAGCCATCCACAAAAGCGATGGTTACAATGCCGCTGTCCGGGATCTTCACCTTGTCCGGGTCCAGAAAAATTCCGCCGGCGGCATAGACGGAAACAGGCGGCGCGGGAACCAATTCGCAAATCAGGTCAAAAATATGACAGCCTTCTCCCACAAATCGTCCGCCACCCACGTTCGGAATATGCGTCCAAGACTCCGGCGGGAACGGAGCCTGAATGCGGTGATAGATGAGGCGCTTTGCACCTTCACCGTTCAGAAGCTCTTTTGCCCTCAAAACCAGCGGCGCCATGCCACGGTTGTATCCGACCGTGTATTTCACGTTTGCTTTCAAGACGGCCTTTGCCACCCGGATGCATTCTTCTATATTTAACCCCATTGGTTTCTCGCATAAAATATGCTTATGAGCTTCGGCCGCCTGGATGCTTAAAGAGGCATGTGTATCGTGCCGCGTAACGATCAGCACGGCTTGGATTTCCTTGTCGGCAAACACCTTCTCCGGTTCCGTGGTGGCGTATTGCGCGCTGAATTCTTTTTGCACGGCCTCAGCCGCCTGAAGATTGATGTCACAAGCCGCCGCAACCTTGTATTTTGGATTCGCCTTGATCAGTGGAAGGTGCGTACCCCTGGCAAAGCCGCCGCAACCGATTAATCCGATTTTCAATTGTCTCATCGTCTCCTCCTTCTGTATTTTAATAAAAATTTGCCTTAAGATTAACGAAATAGCGCCGGTTTAACAATGCACGTTCTTGCCGGTTTTTTGCACTTTCCGGCACTATTGCAAAAGCGCCGGTTGGCGGAAATGGCTGGTGTAAATGATCTAAAAGCGGCCCTATTTGGGAGAGTTATAAATGAGGCGGGCATAGCGCCGAGGTGATTGATTATATCGCTTCCGGAATAAACGCGAAAAATAATACACGCTTGAAAAACCGGCTTCGGACGCAATATCATCCAATTTTCTATCAGTATTCGCCATCAGGTCCAAGGCCTTTGATAAACGGTAGTTAATCAGATATTTTACCGGAGAAGCACCGGCATATCGCGTAAACATATGGCTGAATGCGCTGACGCTATATCCGCTCATTCCGGCTATTTCCGGCAGGGTCAACTCGCGTGAATAATTGGCCTGAATGTATTGAATAACATTGCCCAGGCGCTTTTCGGTGAACTTAGAATCCTTTAGCGACGGCAAATGATAGCCGGTTCCCTTCAATAAAGAACGGCGGTGAACAAGCAAAAGCAGGTGGGCAAGATTAATTCGCATCATTGTTTCGCGCTGTGGGCGCTGCATATGAAATTCGGCAATGATGGAATGAAAACCATCCGCAATTTCCGGCGCATAACCCAGACGGATATACATCGGAAACGGCATCGGCAGACGGCGGCTTATCCTGAATTTTATCTGCAACAAATTAAACCGCTTTTTCTCTTCTCCCGGTCCGGAAGCATGCCATTGACGGGGCGGAATCAACAACAGATCGCCGTCGCTTGCCAAATAACGGCTTTTACCGAGCAGGATACGCGTCTGACCTTTCAGCACATAACTTATCTGGTAAAGATTGTCATGCCGGTGCCCCTTCCCTAGAAAAGACCCGATATAATCATTGTGTGTGGCCACCGCAAACGCAGCCGTATGGACAATCTCCGCAACGAACCGTTTAATTGATGGATCAGCAACCGGCATAGCTCTTGGGTTTTCTTGACTTTTGCAGGTCTTTACATTTACGATCAAATGGTGCACCCGAGAGGAGTTGAACCTCCACAGCCTTGCGGCCACTAGGACCTGAACCTAGCGTGTATGCCAATTTCACCACGGGTGCGTCTGAAAAACTGAATTCAGTAGTCAGTAACCAGAAGTCAGCATATAGAGCAGATCGTTATGAGTCAATGTTATAGTATAGTATCGATTTGATTCTGAATTCTGTCTTCTGGCTACCGACTACTATCCTATTTACTCCGCTTTCGGGCCAAAAAGGCCACCCCGGCCAAGACGCGCCTTGGCCGGCACGCTTTCGCTTTGGGTTGAGGATGAATCTTGGGGTAATAAAACATCCCCCGGCGCTTTTTCTGCCTTTTTTTCCTTCATGGGCAAAGGCGCGACCGAGACCTGTCCATTAGGCAAATTAAGGAGGGCAATCTTATTGCTCCTGTCGGCATAGTTTCGGGAAAACAATTGAACGCCATAGGGCGTGAAAGCGGTATGAACGAATACCATCGCCATCGTCTGAAACAAAACATGCACGTTGCCGGCTTCATCAACCTTCATTTCCGGTTTTCGGACACGGACAATGTGTCCCAACTTATGCATACCAAAAACAGTTGAAGAATTACCGTCCTCAATCCGCAAATAAACCTGTTCACCTCTTTCCTGAGTCAGGTATTCAAGGATATATACCCTCATGGTCCCCTGCTCTCCGGGCACACCGGCAATCATCCTTGCGATTTCAAAGCCCTTGAGCATTTCCAACTCTACCGGTTGTGACGAGAATAAAAGATTATTCCACTCAAGATATGCCCGCACTTTATACAATCCCCGCGCTTGCATGGCATATAAAGAGGTCAGGTTAAACACATTGGTTGCGCTTCCGGCCGGCACCAACTTGACCCCGAATAAAAGCGGAGTGCGGTCATTCTGTTTGACTGCATTGTTCTTATCGCGTTCCAGCTCAAAAAAAAAGCGGGCAGAATCACGTTCGGCGTCAAACAACAACACTCCGCCAGTGTTGTTACAAATAACAACTTTCGCGTAAATCGGCTCATAAGGAAGCGCCCGCGCCGGTTCAACGGTCAACGCAAGTTCAATCTGGCCGGATGCCGGCCGGACAACAAACAGCGCCACAACCGCGATAAACACCCAACCGGCTTTTTTAAATACGGCAAACATTGGATTGAATCCTCTTTACAATTATTTTCTTTTGCATTAGTCTATCAACGCGTCCAACATAAGCAATCAATTATTTTTGCATGGAACATGCGGCGGAAGAAACAAATTCATTAAAAGATTAAGGCGCACATATCAGAATAGAACCATGAATAATGAGCAAAAGCCCCCTTCCGAAAACAACTGGCTGGAGCCGATATTCCGGCAATCTCCGGACGGAATAGTCGTCCAGGATTCCAACGGAACTATTCTGGAAGCGAACGCAAGTTTCAGCAAACTATGCAATCAGCCTTTATCGGAAATTATCGGAAAAAAATTCATCGACCTGCTTTGCCCTGACAGCAAAGCCCCGTGGGGTCATTTTTTTGAAAAACTTATCAAAGGCGAATGGTCAAATATTGATGAAGCATGCATCTTTACGGATGGCCATAAAATCCCGATTGAAGTTGATCTCATTGCAAAAACAATCTCCCGCGGAGAAAGCATTGTCATACTTCATATCCGCAATGTTTCCGTTTATTACACGGTGGAAAACGCTCTGCTGGCATCCCAAAACCAATGGGAACTGTCGTTCAACTCAATCAGCGATGAAATGTTGATTCTGGACCGGAACGGGCACATTTTGCAGGCAAACCAGGCCGCGCTAAAAAAAATTGCGCCTTTGACACCAGATCCGATCGGCTCAATTCTTTTTGATATTCTTGAGCCAAAGCAAGTTAACGGTTTGTTTGATGATTTTCGCTCAAAAATATTCTGCGAACCACAAACGTTTTCCAGATTGGAATTTAAAAAGTGTGCCGGCAAGTACAGCATATCTTCTTATCCCATCAAAAGCGGCACAGGCGAAACCGCCGGATGCATTGTTCTAATTGAGGATATTACGGAACAATGCCAGCAGGAGGAATTGTTTAAAAGAACCGAGATTCAGAGACAACGCAACAGTCGCATTGATGCGCTCGGTCGCATGGCCGGCGGCATAGCGCACGATTTCAACAACATCCTGACCACTTTGCTCGGTTATGTTTCGCTTGTTTTGCAGTCGGAGCACCTCGGCCACAACGAACGCACCCACCTTATTGAAATCATGCGGACCATTGAGCGTGGAACGGCGCTCACCCGCCAGCTTTTCGATTTCAGCTCCGAAAAGAAGTCTGATTTAAAGACGCTTAACCTGAATGGCGTGATCCAAAACATGCAAAAAATGCTTATTCAGATCCTTGGCCCGAACGTCACCATCACCAACCATTTGGACCAGCAATTATGGAATATCAGCGCCGATGTGTCGCACATTGAACGGATTATCACCAACTTCGCCGCCAATTCGCGCGATGCCATGCCATCCGGCGGCGAATTTATACTTGAAACAGGTAACACCGTTCTGGACGATAATTTCTGCAAAAACCATCCGGAACTCAAACCAGGAAACTACGTTCTCCTTCAGGCCAGCGATACCGGCTCAGGAATGGCGCCACAAGTTTTAGAAAGAATTTTTGAGCCTTTTTTCACCACAAAAAGGAAAGGCAAGGGAACCGGCCTCGGCCTACCGTCCGTTTTTGGCATTGTTCACCAATTTGGAGGTGAAATTGTTTGCTATTCGGAAGTCGGCAAGGGAACCACATTTAAAATTTATCTGCCGCAATCAATGGAAAACGTGGTTGAAGAGGCGCCGGCAACCAAGGTCAGCGATCTGCCCGGTGGTTCTGAGACGATCTTCATCGTGGATGACGAAATCCACATCGTAAGCATGCTTAACCAGATTTTATCAAAAATCGGATACAAGGTGCTGTCGGCGACTAATTCATCCCTGGCAATTACGCGCTGCAAGGAATATCAGGGCACCATTGACATTATTCTGTCGGATATAATTATGCCCGACATGAACGGCATTGAACTGGTTTCCATCCTGCGCGAGACCCGTCCACAGTTAAAGGCAGTTTTTATGTCCGGCTACACAAACAGCATGGCGGTTGAATCGGTCGGCATGGATACTAACACGGTGTTTCTTCAGAAACCGTTTACGTTTGAAGACTTGGCCAGAAAAATAAGGGATTCCCTGGATAAACTAAACCGTCAAAATGAATTGTCAAAGTCGAAATAAATCAATAATATTGGTTTAAATAATGGAGTAAATCCGCAAATGACAAACGCCAGGCAGGTTGATTCATTTTTTAAGGCGCTGGGCAGTCAAAGCATTACCTTTGATGATGTTTCTCTGCTCCCCCGCTACGCCGATTTTTTACCGAAAGACGCCGATATCGCCGGTCGGCTGACGCGCAGGATAAAGATCAACATACCCTTTGTCAGCGCCGCCATGGATACGGTCACCGAAAGCAAAACGGCAATCGCGATGGCCATGCTCGGCGGCATCGGCATTGTCCATAAAAACCTTGATATTATCCGGCAATGCCGGGAAGTGGAAATCGTCAAGCATTACTTGAACGGATTGATTCTTCATCCGATCACCTTTCGCGCCTCCGACACATTAAGCCACATCAAGGAGACCAAACAGAAAAAGGGTTACAGCTTTTCAGGATTCCCAATTCTGGACGACAAAGATCATTTGGTCGGCATTCTGACTGGCGCCGACATGAAATTCGCCCATGACCCAAATGCGCGGGTCAGCGAAATCATGACCAAAGAAGTAATCAGCGCCGGCCATGGCACAACCGTGAAAAAAGCCTATGAGATTATGAAACACAACAAGATCGGCAAGCTTCCCCTTCTTGACAAGGGCCGGCTAGTCGGGCTTTACAGTTTTTCCGACGTCAGCACCTTAATTGAAAACGCCCAGCCTTTGTTCAACCGCGATAATCGCTACCGTCTGCGGGTCGGAGCGGCCGTGGGCGCAGGCGATTACAAACGGGCTGAGGCTCTTGCTGATATGGACGTGGATGTGCTTGTGATTGACACCGCGCACGGCCACAGCCGCAACGTCATTGATATGTGCGCCTGGATAAAGAAAAATATTCCGGATATGGAAGTAATCGCCGGCAATATTGCCACCGGCGAAGCCGCCAAGGCTCTGCTTGACGCCGGGGCAGACGCCGTAAAGGTCGGGATCGGCCCCGGCTCAATCTGCACAACACGCGTTGTAGCCGGGGTCGGGATACCACAGATTTCCGCCATTTACCAGTGTGCCCAGGCGCTAAAATCGGAAATTCCAATTATCGCCGACGGCGGCATCCGCTATACGGGCGATGTTGCCAAGGCCATTGTGGCCGGCGCTGACACGGTCATGATGGGCTCCTCATTGGCCGGAACTGATGAAAGCCCCGGTGAAAAAATCATCCATCAGGGGCGCCAATATGTCGTCTATCGCGGCATGGGAAGCCTGGCGGCGATGAAATCCGCGTTGGGCAGCCGCGAACGTTATGGGCAGGCCGAAGCGAGGGATGATGAGCTGATTCCGCAGGGAGTTGAAGGCATTGTGCCGTATGCAGGCAATGTTGAAAAAGTACTTCTTCAATATTCAGGCGGACTGAAGGCATCAATGGGGTACTGCGGATGTCGGACAATTTCAGCGCTTCAGAAAAACGGCTCATTCACCCAGGTGTCTCCGGCCGGTGTGCGCGAAGGCCATCCGCACGACGTCAAGATTATCAAAGAAGCCCCGAATTACAGCATCAACACCTAGTTTCGTGATTTTAGATTTCCGATTTTTAATCCCCAATCCAAAATCATCAGAACGCCCCGAAGTAAATACTGGAGAAGGTTACAATCGGCGAAGTTTCACGCAGGTCGTCCACCGTCATGCGGACATCCTTTATCATTTTCTTGGCTTCAACATAAAGAGTATCATCATTGACCAGCATGCCGAGAGTGCCCTCGCCGCTGTTGATCTTTTCTGATACCTGGTTCAGGTTTTCCATTGAATTCTCGATGTTTTCCAACAAATTGCGCTCTCTTACGGCAGTTTTCACATCATGCACGACGTCACGGGCATCATTATATAAAGTGTCGTCATAAACCAGCTTGCCGAGCGTCCCCTCCCCTTTCCGGATTTTGGCGGTGATATCCTTGACGTCGTCGGCAACGGAAGAGACGAGCGTAATAAGATCATTCGGCTTTTCGCCGCGCACTTTTTCGCCGGACGGTAAAAGTGGCGATTCCAACTTGCCTTCATAAATCTGCAGATACCTTCCACCGAGCACCGAGGTGGCAATTACTTCCACCTTGTAATCGGTTTTTAAAGCAAGGGGATGTTGAAGCGCGGCGACAAGATGAACGCCGTCTTCCTTCATCAGCATACCTTTGATTTTCCCCACGGTCATGCCGCGTACAACCACGTTGTCGCCGTCCCGCAGACCCATGATGTCGTCAAACACAACTTCAAACGGATAAGTTTTCTGAAAGAAATTTTCACGGCTGAGAACGATGGTGAATATACACAATGCAAAAAGCACCACAAACATGAACGTGCCCACCATGACTTCCATTGAAAGCTCTCTAATTTTTCTGCGTTTCATTGATTTGCGCCTCCCATTTGCCTCGTTTTGTAATATATTGAGAATCAAGAAAATTTTTGACAATTTCATTAGGCGACCGGATAAAATCAGCCGGAGTTGATATTTCCAGGATGCGGCCGTTATGGATCATGGCTATGCGCGAGCCGATTGTCAAAGCGCTGAAAAGATCATGGGTTACGACCACGTTGGTGACTTTCAACTCGCTCCGCATGCGGTCAATGAGCTGGTCAATTGAACGCGAGGTAACCGGATCAAGGCCGGAGGTGGGCTCGTCATATAAAATAATATCCGGATTCATCACCAGCGCCCGGGCAAGACCGACACGTTTGCGCATCCCCCCCGACAATTCCGAGGGAGACAAATCATACACGTGGCTAAGATTCACCTGCTCCAGACGCTCACAAACTCTGCACCGTATATCATGCTCGCTCATGTCTGTTTTTTCCCGCAACGGCAGACCGACGTTATCGCCCACGCTCATCCATTCCAGCAGAGCGGCGCCCTGGAAAAGAACGCCAAACCGCTCCCGCAATTTCTGCAGTTCCCGGCCCGAAGCCTGGCTGATGACCGCATCCTCGATATATACTTTGCCGTAATCAGGCGTCAACAGGCGGATCATATGCTTCAAGGTGACGCTCTTGCCGGCACCGGAAAACCCGACGATGACAAAAGTCTCCCCGGCCTCAACCGTGAAGTCCACGTTTTCAAGCACCTTCTTTTCGCCGAAATATTTTGTGACCCGTTCAAACCTGATCATTCGTAAAATAACCTCGTGATGATATAGCCGACAATCAGCAATGAGAGGAAAGAAATGATCACGCTGCGCCGCGTCGCCCGTCCGACGCCGACCGCGCCCTCGGTTGTGGAGAACCCCTGATGACATGAAATGATCGTAATCATAATCCCGAAAATGAAAGCCTTGAAAAGGCCGATATATAAATCCTTGTTCACTGCCCAGCGGGTGGCATTGTCAAAATATGCGTTAAATGCAACCCCAAGTTGAGTGTTGCCGACGATTGCGCCGCCGAGCACACCGAGCATGCAGGCATAAAACGTCAAAAGTGGCGTCATGACCATCATCGCCGCCAGGCGCGGCATAACCAGGAACCGGACCGGAGGAATTGACATCACTTCCAGCGCGGCGATTTCCTCCGAAACAACCATTGTCCCCAGCTCGGCCGCCATGGCCGAACCGACGCTGGCCGACAATATCATCGACGTCATAAATGGTCCCATTTCCCGGAGCATTGTGATCATGACCGCCGCGCCGATATTGACTTCCTGGCCGAACTTGCGCAGTTCAAGACCGGTCTGCAGGGCAAGGATCATGCCGGTAAAGAGACCCACCACCGTAATAACGCCGAGACTCTTTATGCCGGTGATATACAACTGTTCAAGAACCATCAGGCGTGAGCGTTTGCTGAATATGAACCTTAAATCCAGCAATGCTTCCCAAAGCACCAGCAGGGCCAAGCCGGCGTTGCGACAGCCGATCAGAACAAACCGGCCGAATTGTCCGCGCACATTCAGCGCCGGCGCATAAAACTCTGGTTCACGCGTAATCATTTTTAAAACCTGATGAAGTATAATAGCCGAAATGATCTTTTTGCGCCAGTCTTCTCGCGCGCAATTAATCCCTTTAAAAAAGACCAGTGAAATTCACCGCTTTCGTTCTCCCGGCCAACCGATATCAAGGGAAAGAGCGAAAACTTCCTTTCACTCTTCGATTCCTGATATTTTATCAACCCCCATAATAACTCGTCTTCTCTTTTATCCTTGAAAGAAGAATGCGTATATATGGTCCAGAACGGTCCATAATTGCGCTCAATGGCGTCATAGTCCCGGTACGGAAAAAGGCTCAACATGGCGAACCGCGATTTATCCGTGTCGCGGGCATAAGAAAACAATGGCCAAATTTTAAGCGTTTTGCGCGGCTGATCCATTGTCCGCTCCGGCTTGTCAAAAGACCCCTTGGTTGAGGTTGAATACAAAATTGGGAAAAACATAAAGCGGATATGCTCGTAAAATGGCGCGGTGTGCTCAAAGCGCGAACCCAATGGCCAGAGAAAAAATGAATATTTGCTCGTATCCCTGTTCTTTCTGCCCCACAACGGCCAGATATAAAACCTGTTTTCAATGCCGGTGCTGTATTGAATAAACGGCCAGGGACAATAGGTCAGACTCTGATCGGTTCCGTGCGCAAAACGAAACAAGGGCGGCACAACCATGACCGAGCTCTGATTTTCAAGCTTAACCCGGCCGTAAAACGGGAACACAATGTAACCATAGCCCGGAGATTGTGGCCGATCAAAATGGGCATAGGTCCAAATCGGCCAGAGGATATAGCGTTTAACGGACTCCTCCCTGAGTTTGGAATAGCCATATAAAGGAAAAATTTTTAAGCGGTCGTTCCCCCCGCCGGTAGTCCGCGACATAATCGGCCAGAGAACGGACGTGGTCTTGACGTCGTTAACGCGGGTACAAACGGCAAAGGGGAAAAGAGCAAAACGAATCTCATCAAATACTATAAATTCGCGGATACAGCCGGCTAACGGGAATATTGCCAGATACGGCACGCTGTCAATGTTCCGGCCCTGAAAATAAAACGGAATCAACCATAAACGATACTTGGAATAAGGATCATTGACATCAAAGTCGTGATAGGAAAAAAGGAGAAGAAAATGCCACTCCATTTCCGCGTCTTTGCCCTTTGCCATTAATACCGGATATATCATCTGGCGCCGGTAAAGATTCTCGGCGGAATCAAACATATAGCTGTAAAAGGGACGAAAAGCCAGCAATTCATCGCCACCATCCGTACGTTTGGATTCAAGCAATGGCCCCAAAGCCCGCCAGCGCGCATTGCCGTAAATATCGGTGCCTTTTTGAAAAAATGGCGCGAAATCCACGTCATCGGCGGCGAATAAACAGGAAAAGAAATTGGTTAATAATAACGCAAGAATTACACCGAAAAGACGGATCTTCATCTGGATAACTTTACTGCTTTGCCAATTGATTATAAAAACTGGATGAAATAATTGCTTACTCCGTTTTTCCCGGCAATGCAATATTATTTGTCCGAAACCGACGGTAAAGTCTTGTTGGTGAGCTCGTGTTTGGAGACGCTTTCGTAGGCGCAGGTGAACACCGCAAGGACATTATTGGTCTGAGCGCATTTGTAAACCGCCCTCCGCAGGACCGCCGGGGCGGATGGAGCCGATGAAGAATTGTCATCCGGCCTGAAAACACCGACCGCAACCATTTTCGTTCCTTCAGCGGAAACATGTTTTGGTGAAACCGCCAAAACCGCCTGATCCTTGGAGGATGTAGAGGAATCAGCGGAAGGCGCCGGACCCGCAATAATCCATTCCCTCACCGCTCCCGATGAGGATGATTTTGAAGTCCACGATAGATGATTTGAGTTTTCCTCAAGGAGAAATTGAATTTGATCATCGGCCAACACCGCCCCATCAACCCGTTTAAACTCCTCGCACTGGCTGGTTCCATTGAGAAATGTGACGGTGATCGCCATCCCGTTAAAACGATAATACCGCGCCATGAGGGATTGCGACATTACTTGTTCACCGGTGGGATTGCCGTAGGCCTGGGATATTTTCAGCTCGTTGTCGCCCAGACTTCCGAACACAACGGCCGGCGACAGCGTAAGACAGAAAACAATGAATATGAAAAATAATTTCATGAGTTCAGACTTTTCCCCCAAGCCCATTTCCTTGTGCTCTGCAACCTTTAGTGAAAGACATTTATTGTATTTATGTTAAAATGACTATTTTTCCGGCTGGACGGACATGTCGGCCTTGATTTTACCGCCGCCTTCAAGGGCTTCGCAATAGCTGATTTTTTCCTTGACCGTCACGGCCTTTATTTTACCGACCTGTTTGATTTCCGTGTCAAGTACTTCGCCGGTATCCTTGTCGGTAATTGACTCGCTGGAGCCGACCACAAAAACATTACCTTCTTCAACGCCTTCGCGGCTTCCGCGGTTAATCAGGACTTTATCGCCGGTTTTAATGACTGAACCTTCCCACGGTATTTTTTCCAGTTGTTTTTCAAGAAACTCCACGGCCTGAATCACGGCGTCTTCGCAGGCCTTGCCGACGTTATCCTTCATAAACCCGCCCAGATCACCGCCAAAATGGGAACCGCTGTATCCGATATTGAGCCCCTTACGACCGGCCTTACCCACAACCTTAGTTGAGGCTTTGACCTGACCGGTGGTTGAGTCAATGATATAAATAGTGGCATTTACTTCCGCACGGTCCTTGGATCCGCCGACTCTGAAGCCATATAAGCTGACTCCGCCGCCACCGCCGGTGGTGCTATCCTGCACGTGGGTGATATCACCTTTAACCAGCAATTGGGCAGGCGTCATCTGGCCAGTCTTGGCGGCTTTTTTGCCGCCGGCCACGCGGCCGCTGGTGGCAAGGTCCTGTTCATCCATTGCTTCCTTGCGCATGTCCTTTTCGCCGAGCACGACAAATTTCTTGGAGGCCTGCAGGGCGTCGGTCATAATGGAGCCAAACCCGTCACCCACGTCCCATTGTCCGGACCAGCCGGCCTTGTTCTGGAATTTGGAAACGCTGATGGTATAGCGCAGGTTGCCTCCGGCCTTGTCCGATGCGGCGGTGGCCTTATCTGCCCCACAGATTAAACATACTGCCAATGAAACCGCTGCGACGATCATGACTGCATTTTTTTTCATAATACCGCCTTTCTGTTTAAGGTTTGATACTTGTTTACTATCCGAATTCTTTATGATTGTCAATATCCAATTATAGTATCCGAAGATTAGCCCGGCTATTGCCTCTTGGGTTCCGCTTGACTTGGCCCGCGTTCATGATTTATATGTCGCTCATAGACCCAGCAATGGGGGTCATGATCTACCCATCAATCCCTCAATTATATTATCCGATTATTAAGCCGGCACGTTTTGAAATTAATTCAATTCCGTGTTTGACTTTTTTTAAAAAAATGTCATAAAGACTTGGAATGGGACAACAACTTCATATCAGATACAAGCGCCAGCGCCGGCTGAGTTGGATTGAACGCAAAAAAAAGGCGGACAGGGCCAAAGCAGACAAGGTCAAGTCAAAACCGGCTGTCGCAAAAACCGAAAACTCAGCTACACCAGCCTAGCCTGAAGCCGGGAATCAGCCGGAATATTTCACCGTCGGCAATCAACTCGTGAAATATGGCTACGGTTTCTGGTGGACGCTCACGGCAGATGAAAGTTGCTCAAATTTCAGTTTATCGCCTTCAACAAGGACATTAACTTCCGCCTCGGTGCTAATCCGTCCCGCCAGAATTTCTTCGGCCAGCGGGTCTTGAATGTGCTTTTCAACCGTTCGGCGGAGTTGGCGGGCGCCATATATTTCGCTGAAACCCTTGTCAATTAAAAACGTTTTCACCCCGGCATCAAGACGCAATTCAATTTTCTGGCCGGCGATACGTTTGCGGACTTTGTCCAGTTCAAGCTCCAAGATTTTAACGATATCTTCGCGTGTCAATTGCCGAAACACGATGCAATCATCTACCCTGTTAAACAACTCCGGCCGGAATGTGCGCTTTGCCTCATCAAGAACGCGGGTTTTCATCCGTTCAAAATCGGCCGCTTGGCCGCCCTGCGCAAAGCCCATGCCGTCAGCGCCTTTGGTAAATGATGTTCCGAGGTTGGAAGTCATAATAACAATAGTATTGCGGAAATTGATTTTTCGGCTAATGCTGTCGGTGAGCATTCCTTCCTCAAGAATTTGAAGAAGAATATGCATTACATCGGGATGCGCTTTTTCTATCTCGTCAAAAAGCACAACCGAGTAAGGCTTTCTGCGCACTTTCTCGGTCAACTGGCCGCCTTCCTCATAACCAACATAACCGGGCGGGGAACCCACCATGCGCGAAACCATAAATTTGTCCATATATTCGGACATATCCAGCTGAATCAGGGCGTCCTGATCGTCAAACATATACTCGGCCAGCACCCTTGCCATCAGGGTCTTGCCGACGCCGGTCGGCCCAAAAAAGATAAAAGAACCAATCGGCCGGCGTGGATCTTTGAGATCGGCCCGGGAACGCCGAAGCGCTTTGGCAATGGCGGCAACGGCCTCATCCTGGCCGACAACGGTCCTCGCCAACTCCTGCTCCATACGCAGAAGCCGTGCGCTTCCGTTCTCATCAAGCTTTATCAACGGCACACCCGTCCATTTTGACACAATTGACATTATATCGGCATCGCGCACCGGCTTCATTTTCTTTTCCTGACCCTTGCGCCATTTTTCCACGTTTTTTTCCATCTGTTCGCGTTCAATACGTTCTTTATCACGCCATTGCGCCGCTTCCTCAAAACGCTGGGAACGGATTGCATCCTCCTTCTTAGATCGCAAATCAGCCAACTTTTTTTCAGTGGCTTTCAACGCCGCCGGCCGCGTCATCAGGCTAAGACGCGCATGGGCGCCCGCTTCATCCAGAACATCAATTGCTTTGTCCGGCAGATAGCGCCCCATGATATAACGCTGGGAAAGGTGAACGGCGGCTTCAATGGCCGAATCGGCATAGCGCACTTTATGATGGGCCTCATAGCGCGGTTTAAGTCCCTTTAGAATTTCAATTGTTTCCGCAACCGTGGGTTCATCAACAATGATGGTCTGAAACCTGCGTTCCAACGCCGAATCTTTTTCAATGTACTTGCGGTATTCATTCATCGTGGTCGCGCCGACGCACTGCAATTCGGCCCGGGAAAGGGCGGGCTTGAATATATTTGAGGCGTCCATTGCCCCCTCCGCAGAGCCGGCCCCGACTATTGTGTGCAGTTCATCCATAAAAAGAATCACGTTCTTTGACCGTTTGATTTCATCCATAACCGCTTTAATTCGCTCTTCAAACTGGCCGCGATATTTAGTGCCCGCCACCAGAAGCGCCATGTCCAAAGCGATCACCTCTTGGCCGGAGAGTAATTCCGGCGCTTCATGGTCGGCAATCATCTGGGCAAGCCCCTCAACAATGGCTGTTTTACCGACGCCTGCTTCGCCGAGCAGGACAGGATTGTTTTTTGTACGTCGGCACAGAATCTGAATGACCCTTTTAATCTCATCAGCGCGGCCGATGACCGGGTCAAGCTGGCCTTTGCGCGCCATTTCAGTCAGATTCCTGCCAAAAGCGTTTAAAGCTGGAGTTTTTGTCGCCTGCTGTTTTTGTCCTTGAGCCGCCGGCACGGTTTCCTCGTTCCCCTCATAATCGGGATCAAGCAGTTTCATTACTTCAATCCTGGCGCGGCCCAGGTCAATATTGAGATTTTTAAGAATCCGGGCGGCAACGCCTTCGTCCTCGCGAAGCAACCCGAGCAGAATATGTTCGGTGCCCACATAATTATGATTAAGCTCCCTGGCCTCCGCCGCGGCCAGCGCCAACACCTTTTTTGCGCGCGGCGTCATCGGCAGAGCTCCCACAGTCTGGGTGTCCTGCCCCTGCCCCACGGCCTTTTCCACTTCAAGGCGCAGAGTTTCAAGATCCACGCCCATTTTTTGAAGAACATTGACCGCCTCGCCCTCGCCGAGCGCAATGAGGCCCAGTAGAATATGTTCGGTACCGACATACTGGTGATTAAACCGTTCGGCTTCTTTGCGCGCCAATTGCAAAACCTGTTGCGCTCTTGGAGTAAAATTGCTCATGTTTTGTTTTTTTATTATTTCCAGTCAAGCAATCTTTGACGAACCAACCTTGCCCGTGCCAGGTCGCGTTTTTCCGCTCCGATGACACGGCCTTCCAGTTTCTGCAAATGACCGGGCTGGGTCAATAAAAAAAGCTCGTCAATCATGGCTCTTTTCCACCCGCTGATAATACCCAGATCCAACCCCAGCCGCAAGGCGGAAAGCATTTCCAAAGTCTCTTTGGAATTCAGCATATGGGCATGAGTTAAAATACCGACGGCACGGCCAAAATGATCGCGAATATAATTTCCCTTCTGTTCAAGAAGCCTGTTGCGTCCGTTTTTTTCGTGTTCGTCAATTTCGAGCACAATTTTTTCAAGCCTTTCAACAATCACCTCTTCCGTCTCGCCCAAGGTGGTCTGATTTGATAGCTGGAACATATTGCCGGCAGCGTCTGTGCCTTCCCCCCAAAGGCCGCGCACGGCCAAACCCATTTTACTGACCGCCTTGATAATGGAATTAATTTCATTCATCAACACCAGGCCAGGCAGATGGAGCATCACGCTCGCCCGGATTCCGGTACCCACATTGCTCGGGCAGGCAGTAAGATAACCCATCTGCGGCGAAAACGCATATTCCACATTCGATTCAATCTCCGAATCCACGGCATCAATCTGTTTCCATAAATTTCGAAGATTGAGTCCCGGCGACATGGCCTGCATACGGATATGATCCTCCTCATTAACCATGATCGCGATTGATTCATCGCGTTTTAAAACAACCGCGCTTCCTTTTCCTTTTTCAGCCATGTCGCGGCTCATCAGATGCCGTTCAATAAGGATTTCTTTTTCCATCCGGTTCAGAGAGCTGATTTCGAGCACAATCGGATCCCGGCACGCCTGCAGACGACCAAGAATTGGATTTAAATCATGCAATAATCGGACGGCATCCTCTTCGCTGGCCCAGGCAGGAAATCGCCGCCCACAGACATTGCGCGCCAACCGCACGCGGCTGCTGACGATAATCCCCGTGTTTTCCCCCACTTTGAGCCAAGAGCCCGGCTGTTTGACCAGTTCATCAACTGCTTTCATCCCGAAATTCGGGTTCATCAGCGCCGCTCCTTATTGGAACCGTTTGTATTTTCCGCCGCAGCAGGGGCGGACCCCGCTTCGCCAGAACGCTTCGCCGAGGCGAGGATGCCTGTGGCACGAGTTTCCGCCTCATGGATTTGATCACGAATACGCGCGGCTTCCTCATAATTTTCGGAAGCTACCGCCTCATCCAAAACTTTTTTTAATGAAGCCATTGAAGGCGGCACATTCACGGCACCGGCATAATGCTCCGGTTTTTTACCCACATGCCGCGCTCCCTTCTGCATGCCGTTCAAAAGTGGTTCCAATTCCTCCGCGAATGCCGCATAACAGTCCTGGCATCCCAGCCGGGATAGTTTTTTAAAATCCGAGAAATGCATTCCGCATTGCGGACAGGCGCGATTCACGGATTCAGCCTTGGTTTTCTTGGGCGCACCTAGTCCAAGTAAAAAATTAGTCATAGACGCTGGAACGTTGACGTCTATTCCGCCTGCCTCAGCACATTGCTCGCACAGATGCATTTTGCGCACTTCATCGTTCAGCATCTGCGTCAAATGAACTGTCGCTTCTTTTTTACCGCATACCTGACAAAGCATAATCTTGTCTCTCGTATTTCGTGAATAATAAGATTAGCGGGTAGCGGATAGAGATTACTAAACGCTATCCGCTATCTTTTCTATCCCTGCCCGCAATGCTACGCATAGCGTTGCAGGCGGGCGCTCTACGCTATCCCATTCCCGCTTCACGTTACCTGATCGGAACGCCCGTTTCGGCGGCAAAGCGACGGAATTGCTCAGTAAGTTTCACCGTCTTTTTACCCGGCAAACCGGAACCGATGGAACGCCGGTCCATTTCAACCACGCTAATGATCTCAGCCGCCGTTCCAGTCAGAAACATCTCATCCGCATTATAAAGGTCATAACGCGTAAGCGTGGCCTCACCCACTTCATAACCGCTTTGACCGGCCAGTTTCATAACAATATTCCGGGTAATTCCCTCAAGTGCGCCCGCGCTGGTCGGCGGGGTAAGCAGGCGGTTGCCCTTGAAAATAAAGACATTGTCGCCGGAAGCTTCGGCCACATAACCCTGCACATTGAGCATGATGACTTCCTCAACGCCGGAATTAATCGCCTCAATTTTTGCCATAATATTATTAAGGTAGTTCAGGCTTTTGATGGCCGGGTTTATTGATTCGGTATGATTGCGGATAGTGCCCGCCGTGATAACTTTTAATCCTTGCTGATACAGCTTCGGCGGATAGAGTTGGATTTTGCCGGCGATGATAATGATTTCCGGTTTTTTGCACGAATACGGGTTTAAACCCAGCGTGCCTTTTCCGCGGGTTACAACCAGCCGGACATACCCATTCATGTTATTGTTTACCTTGCAGGTCATGACGACGGCATTCAATATTTCCTTTTTTGACATCGGAATCGTCAGGGCAATCGCCTGGGCCGACCGGAAAAGGCGGTCAACATGTTCTTCCAGCATAAAAACCCGGCCGTTGTATGTCCGGATGCCTTCAAAGACGCCGTCGCCATACAAGAGGCCATGATCAAACACCGAAACCCGAGCGTCTTTTTCAGGCACAATTTTTCCGCTGAAATAAATTTTCATAATCTTGTTCTCCAAAATGCTTGAGAAATGTTAACTCTGATTAATCATAAATCCTTGCCGCAAAAAAAGCAAGCTTTTCAGGCAGAAACCAGCCTGCCATCCTGCAGTTTTAAAACACGATCACAGCGGGCGGCTACGTCCGCATTGTGGGTTACCATGATCAACGTCCGCCTATTGTCCCGGACAAGGCCGAAAAGGACGCCCAAAACCTGCGCGCCGGTCATTGAATCCAGGTTACCCGTGGGCTCATCGGCAAGAAGTAACTCCGGTTCGTTGACCAGCGCCCGCGCCACCGCCGCCCGCTGCTGTTCGCCGCCGGAGAGCTCGGCCGGCAAATGAACGGCCCGTTCAGCCAAACCAACCTTCTGCAACAGGCTTAACGCCGTCTCCCGTGGATTACTCCGCGCCCCGGCCTGCTTTGGCGTGAGTAATTGGGTGGAAAATCCAAGTAATCCAAGATTTGAATTCATCGCCGGCAACATGACATTCTCAAGCACGTCCAATTCCGGCAGTAAATGATAAAATTGAAACACAAACCCAATACTGCGCGCGCGCAGAACTGTCCTCTGCCGCCCGGACATTCCATAAATATCACGTTCATGGAAGCGGACCGTCCCGCGTGTCGGCTGATCCAATCCGCCGATAATGTGCAACAAGGTGCTTTTTCCCGCACCGCTCGCCCCGATGATCGCCACCGTTTCGCCGGCAGACACTTTAAGCGAAATATTATTAAGCACCGATAAAACGGCGGTTCCCATCCGGTAATCCCGGCCCAGGTTATCCACTTCAAGAACAGGCTTTTCTTTCTGCGAATCTGTCGTGCCATCATTCATGTTCTGTCTTCTTAATTCTTCATTCTACATTGGCCACTATCACTCATACCGCAACGCCTGGGCCGGATCAAGCCGCGCGGCCCGCCATGCCGGCAATAAACCGGCCAGGGTGCAAATGATTATTGAAAGCAGGGCAACCAAAACCACGTCCGCGAGCGCAGCGTGCGCCGGGATCTCGCTCAAATGATAAAGTTCTTTCGGAAACAGCTCCATATTAAACCCGAAGGACAATGCGCGCATAATCTCATTCCGGTAATAAAGCATAATCAATCCAAGGCCAATCCCGAATGCCGTACCAATGACCCCCTGAATCAAGCCCTGCCATAAAAAAACACGCATAACGCTACCGGAAGAAAACCCGACCGCCTTCAGAAGTCCGATTTCTTTCGTTTTCTGGACAACAACAATGATGAGCGTGTTGGTGATTCCGAACGCCGCCACGAGCACGATGAAAATCAGGAGAAAAAACATCATGTTTTTTTCCACCCGCAAGGCGTCAAAAAGCTGGCGGTTAAGCTCCATCCAGGTCTGGATATTGACATCATCATATTCGTTCCGGAGCGAGGCTGAAATTTGCATGGCAGTATTGCCGGCCTTGAAGGGATCGGAAGTAATTACCCGCAAGGCATGGACTCCGCTCTCAATGCCATAAAGTTCGCGGGCGGCATCGAGCGGCAAAAGAATAAAGCCGATATCATACTCCCACATTCCGATTTCAAAAATACCGGAAACGGTCATTTCCAAAGGCAGGGTGATTTCATCACGCTTGGCAATGAATGTCTGCGGCGAAAACACGAGCATTTTGTCCCCGACCTTGAGCCGCAGGCGGCGCGCAAGTTCGCGGCCGACAATTACCTCGTTTTCGCCCAGTGCAAATTCGCCGCTGACCATGTGTTGCGGCAGTTTACTCATGCGTTTTTCGGCTTCAATGTCAATGCCCCTCATCAAGGGCGTATAGACCATTTCTTTATGCTGAACAAACACCAACCCCTGCACGCAGGGCGCCACAGCCGCCACGCCGTTGACCATCTCCACCTTTTTTATCATCTTTTCCGGTTCGTCAACCATTCCCTGCTGGGTAATCAAAATGTGCGCGTCAAATCCGAGTATTTTCTCGCGCCACATGTCGTCAAACCCGCTCATGACCGCAAGCACAATGATGAGCACCGCCACCCCCAGCATAACGCCGATCATTGAAATAACGGATATAACCGAGAGAAATGTTCTCTTCGGCTTAAGGTATTTGAACGCCAGAAATAATGAAAAAGGCGCTGACATTAGCGGCTGTACCGACAATTCGGAATCATTGATCTGGTTTCTGCGCGTCATTCTCAAGAGATTGATCTTTATCATCGCCGCAGACCTGATCGGTTTTTTGTTTGAGTTGTGGGAAAAGAATGACGTCACGAATCGCCTCGGCACGGGTTAAAACCATAATGAGGCGATCAATGCCCATCCCCATGCCGCCGGCCGGCGGCATGCCGTGTTCCAGGGCAAGCACAAAATCATCGTCCGTCCTGGGCATATCTTCACCGGATTGATCCTGCAGACGCGCGCGCTGTTCAATGGGGTCGTTTAATTCCGAATAACCGGGCGCTATTTCCTTGCCGTCAATAACCAGCTCAAAAACATCAACTTCCGAAGGATTATCATCACAAACTTTGGCCAATGGAACAAGCTCCCGCGGCAGACGCGTCACAAAAACGGGATTGATCAAATTGCGTTCTATCGTTTTCTCGTATATTTCATGGGTTATCTGCGCATGATTCCAGGAGGGATCAATTACCAAACCACATTGAACAGCCTTTGCTTTTGCCACCTCAACCGGCAAATCATACCAATTTGATCCCATTTTTTCGCTAATCAGTTCCCGGTAAGTTTTTTCCGGCCAGGGCGGGACAAGGCTTAAAGAGCGCTCGCCTGATCCGATCTGAAGCGTGCCGAGCACTTTCTGCGCCACCGCACAAACCAGGTCCTGAACTATTGCCTGCATTCCCTTTCGATCCGAATAAGCCTGGTAAGCCTCGAGCATGGTGAATTCGGGGTTGTGATTCCGGGAAAGGCCTTCGTTGCGAAAATTACGGTTCAGCTCAAAAATCTTTTCAAAGCCTCCCACGAGCAGTCTTTTCAAAAATAATTCGGGAGCAATCCGCAGATACATATCGGCATTGAGCGCCGTGTAATGAGTCTTGAACGGGCGGGCCATGGCGCCCCCCGGCTGAGGCTGCATCATCGGCGTTTCTACTTCAATAAAACCGCGTTCCCAGAAGAAATTTCTTATCTCCCGGATAATCCGAAAGCGCAGGTCAAAAAGTTCCCGCACCTCTTTATTTGCAATCAGATCAAGATACCTCTGCCGATACCTTATCTCAACATCCCGCAGGCCATGCCATTTTTCAGGCAGGGGTTTCAATGCTTTCGCAAGCAAAGTCCATTTGTGAACACGAACCGTCTTTTCACCGGCGCGCGTGGTGAACAATTCGCCTTCAACCCCGAGATGATCGCCGGTATCAAGCATTTTAAACAATTCATAATCCTTGGTCTGAGACTTGCCGGCAAAGATTTGGAAACGTTCATTGCCGGAGCGCAAATCGGCGAACAGACTTTTGCCCATGTCGCGGATGGCCATCATCCGTCCGGCCGCGCGCACCGCCCCCCCCTCCTGAAAATGACCGCGAATTTCGCCGAGCGAACCGGTTGGCGCAAATGAAGCGCCGAAAGGCTGGTATCCGGCCGCTTTCAGGGCCTTCATGTTTATCAGCCTTTGCTGGCTGTCATCCGATGATGCGGCCGGGACCGAATTTAAATCCAATTTATTCATGAGTTAACACGAAAGGGACATAGGCGCAAAATAACAAAGGCACATAGGGAAAGACAGACGCAAAGCGGAACCTTATACCTTTTTTATATTTCCACTGCTTTGTCCCTTTCCGCCTTCGCGGCTCGGCAAAGCGCCGCTATGGCGCGACGACGGCTGCCTTTGCGCCTTCTGAAATACTCTAACTTTCAGCGATTGCGTCCGATTCACATTCATCAACGCACTGGCCACAGCTCACGCAGGTATCCGCATCAATCACATAATGCTTTTCGCCTTTGGCAATGGCTTCCACCGGGCAGATATCCTTGCATTTCCCGCAGGCCGTGCATTTTTCCGATATCACATACGCCATGATTAATTACTCCTTTTGCTTGATTTTTGTAACGTTGTCGAGACCTAAACCATTATTCTTCCTTGGCCTTGATCTTTTCCAGATATTGACCGGCACCGCGCGCCAGCCATGTGTCTGCATATCGCTTCAGACACACTTCGAAAATTTCCTGTGCTTTCTTCTTCTGCCCTCTTGCATACAAAAACTCACCCTGATGGTAATATGCCCTCTTTCCCCATTCCGACTTCGGCGCTTTCCGCTGAATCTCCTTCAGCGTATTCAGCGCCTTATCATATTCGCCCTTGTTCTGATATGCCGTGAAGGTCGCCATCATCGCCCTAGGCCAAGTTGGCGTATTTCTATATTCATACCTGAATTTTTCATAAAATGTAAGCGCCTTGTCGTTATTATATTCTGTTACCAATGTACAATTGCCCAGCATATAGTCAAGATAAGCGCGTGCCTTCAAATTTAAATCCTTGCGCATCTCGCGGTCAATGCGAAAATACCTCTGAGCCGCTTCTTTCCGTTGCTCCATCTCGTAATAATAGTCAGCCACCATTATTGCCACACGCACCTTGCCGGTAAAAGATTTCAATTCTTCCGCGGTCGCATACATCCGTCCCTGCTCAAATTCCGCCTTCAGCCGCGAATAACTGTTTGGCATTCCCTGCTGGTAATTCGCCCGCTCCGCCAAGTCCACGTCCAGAATGACATTTAACATCTCCAACGCTTCCTTCGTCTTGCCCATAATAAAACTACACAACGCTTTCTTGGTCTGCGCCATCATCCGATGATACGGCAAGTACCACGTGGATGTTCTTTGATTGAAGAGCTTGCCACCGTCCATCATGGACCAATCCACGTTCCCCCATACATCCTTCGCTTTCATCTCCGGCGGCGGGGCGCTCACGGTTTGGGATTTTTCCGGCGCCTTGAAAGCGTCCAAATCCACGGTCATCTTCTCCGCCTTATCAAACCACAAAAGCGCACGATTGTACCCCTGCGCCGCTCCTTCTGGATCATAAAGAATCTCCAGACAATAATCCGCCTTTGCCTCTATCACTTCCCCGCGATACAAGCCAAACTCATTGTCCGTGATGAATTCTTCTGTCTCCTTGCCTGCCACTTCAGCCGCCGCATTGCCAAGCGGCGCTTTCTTCATGCTTTCCAGCTTCAATTCGCATTCCGCAATTTTTCCCTGAAGTAATGAAACTTCCTCTGAAGAAAGTTTCTTCCATCTGAATGCCGTCTGCTGTGCTCTTTTGGCCTTCAGTGTTTCTTCCGTCTTCTGAATCGTCTTCCGCGCCTGCTCAACGTTTCCCGGTACTGTCAACGCCCACAAACATTTGATCCCATACGCACGCGCCGCCTCCCCATACATCGTTCCGGCATATTTCTTTTCGGTTTCCTTATAGGCCAGGTATGCCTCCAAATATCGTCCCTGCTCGCGCCGCATCTGTTCCGCTTCACGATATAATACAAAGTCTTCGCCATACTGCTCTACGTCCCATAATCTCGTTGCACTATACAATGACTCGGTTATTCTCCCTTGCAGATATTTTTCATCATCCGTCAAAGAACGCAACGGCTGGTTAACAAGCGCCTCCGATTCCTCGTACACCCCGTGAATTTCCGGCGGCTTTTTCCCGCTTTTCCTCTCCGGCATTACCCGAGGCAGATTCGTTTGCTTGGATGTCTTTTTGCTTTCTTTGATCTCAATTGAGACAACCAGCGGCACTTTACGCTGCTCATTGAGACACTGTAAGGCATACCCGTAAAACCGGACAGCCTGTTCATACCGTTGCATTGTCATGAGCAAGTCGCCGCCGCATTCACCCGCCAATACTTTTGCTAATTCTTCAAGCTTTGGTCCCATATAAGTAATTTGGTCCATGGCCAGTTCGTATTCCTTCAATGCTAGATGCGCTTGGGCCGCTTCCACGGCGCATTCCGCGGTAACGCGATCAATTAACCATTCTTCCACGGACGGAAAAGGGACAAGCAAACGCTGCGGCTCTAGGCGGTTAGGGTGTTTGGATTTAAGTGCTTTACCTCTTTGCGCTTCTTCCTTTTGTCGTGCTTCTTTCTGAGCCGCCTGCCACTGCCGTGCCTTATCCTCCCCGACCAATACCGGGGCAACAAGCGCCAAGGCCGCCAACGGGTCATGGTTCATTATATTTTGATAACGCGCAAGGATCGCGAGCCAGCGTGGTCGCGCCGCGGATACTGTTTCGGCCAGAAAATCTTCGCAGGCTTTAAGATCATTCTTGCTGAATGTTCCGTCCGCCATTTTCCGGATATGTCCAAACATGAGTTCTTCCCTGAGACATGCGTTCTCCACTTCATTTGATTGGTTCCCGGCAAAAGCCGGCAGGTACGCCGCAAAACACAGCAATAAGACAATTGCGGATTTAATATGCAACCTGGACATCATCTGAAATCTCGCCTCCTGTCTGAGATAAATTTCGTGCATTTGTTTGTTGAAAGTTAAGACGCGCACCGTCTTGTCCCGCATAGCATCTTATGCGACGCAGGAAGTTTTCTGAACGAAGACGGGTGATTAAAAACGATCAGGGCTTGACGTCATTAAGATCATTCGTCTTTTCCGAACCCTGAACCCCTACCGCAGTTTGATTTGGCGTTTGTTGAGACGCGGCTCCAGTGAGTTTCAATCCTTCATAGACAGCAAACGCGCCAGAATTAAGATCTTTTTTCGGCACCTTCATTCCCTGCTCCTTCAGACTGTATCGTATAGCTTCTTTGAAGTCTTCCAGTTTTTCGTTAATGTTGATCCCATATTGTTTCGCTATACTATTGACCGCACGACATTCCAATGCAGTTCTGTCAAGGGAAATGATTCCTTTCCAGTTACCCGCCAGCCGATAGAAAACCAAGTTCTGTGGGACAGCTTTATCATCCAATTTAACCTCCTTCAAAAAAAGCATATACGGAAGTAATTCAATCGAAGGAGGACATCCTTCAGAAGATAGAACATTTACGTCAACAACGAGAAGGCACTGTGCCGGCAAGTTTCCTTTCAATATTTCGACAGCTTTGATTGTGTAAAATTTTTTTCCTCGTATTCTACTTTCATAAAGTATTTTTTTTTCTATCATTTCATTTGGTTGATCAACGACTTCCAGATTTCCGATCAATATAAGATCAGCCTGATCTTTGATGGCATTTAGATTCATGGCTACAATGCTATTCATCTCCCCGCCTCCTGCGTACAAGGTAAGTCCGAACAGGCAACTACCTGCAATAAGCGGAAACAGAACGACGGACTTAAACGACTTGTTTAGTATGGTATTGGCATTCATTGGCACATCCTTTGCTTGAAGTTACGGACAACCATAGCCAGGTTTCCAGTCAGCGTCATCCATTTCTAGGAAATCTGGCTCCTCGGCGTTCATTGCATCAAAAGCTTCCTTCTCGGCATCACACGTTTTACTGTTACATATCGCCATTACTGTCCGGTTAAAAACCCTTGTAAATACAGCTGTTTTAGCGGTTGTTGGTCTTCAATTTGTCGTTGATGTTGAGCAAAGGCTTGTAAAATGGGCGTTTTCTC
>Ga0247840_10001366_pt1 | contig 48041 bp, 65 predicted proteins | sample LaCruzMarch2015__FD_192404 | JGI IMG/M metagenome (GOLD analysis project Ga0247840, IMG submission 192404) | Freshwater microbial communities from meromictic Lake La Cruz, Castile-La Mancha, Spain - LaCruzMarch2015_17m | ecosystem: Environmental > Aquatic > Freshwater > Lake | place: Spain... | reverse complement strand
AAAGAGGACAGAAAAAAAGTCACTGCTGACGAAGTGTTGGACCTGTATGACAAGGCCAAGAAGAACACAGGCATGAAGAAAGATGAAATGATGAAGCGAGTCATTTTGCTTTCCAAGTATCTCAACAACTATATTCCTTTAAATAAAATCACTCGGTAGTACACTTACTTGTTCACGCTTGGACAATTCTTCCACAACCCTTCTGGTGTACTCTGCATCATCATTGAATCTGTAAGTATCACACACTGGACAGAAAGCATCTTTTTTTAATATCACAGATTCACAACCCACACACACTTTGTAATGTTCAATGTCTCTGAGTATTCTTTTGGCTGCAGCTTTGCGCTTTTTAATAGATTCGGAGTCAGCCACAGCATAAATATTTAGGTGAATCCAGATCATAAAGCTATAGCTGAAGCATACAATGCAGGCATCAATCATACCACTGGCAACACTGATTCATACACCTATGCTCCTCGGGAATACAGCAGTGTGCGAAGTGAAAATGAAGAGAAAGCAGATGTGTTGAAAAAGCGCATTGCTCTGGAACTCAACAACATGTCCAAGAGAGCTGCACGCGGTCTCAAAGAAGACTATGAATACATCATGATCAACATGAACACTCTGCACAAAGACATGGCCAACATATTTGATAAGGTTTGATTTTTTAAATTTTTAACATATAATGTGCACATGCCTGAGCGTGTCAATTTGTCCTGGAAGCACATTCAAGACGATTGTAAAGTGTTAGCAAATTTAATTGGACCATGTGATGCTATTGTGGCCATTGGTCGCGGTGGACTAGTTCCAAGCACCATTATTTCCCATGCACATGATGTGTCAGTTGTTAATTTTGCCATCAAATCTTATGAAGAATTTGCAGCAGGACAATTACAGATTGGCCAAATACCTGGATTAAAATTCAATTCGGAATTTAGAGACAAACGCGTTGTTGTCATTGATGATCTTTCTGACAAAGGCAAAACACTTGTAGCTGCAAGAGATTATTTTGAATCTTGTGCATTTACTAATTTTAAATTTGCCACATTGTACATAAAAAAGTCCACACAGTTTATTCCTAATTTTTATGTTAAACAATTTGACGACCACATCTGGCTTGACTTCCCTTGGGAATCCGTTAAACTAGATTAAATATTAAACCATACATTAGCGCTTTCAGGCCTGTCGCATAGCGACTCTTTTAATTTATGAAAACAAAAAACACAAAAACAAACAAGCTATTATTAATAGTCATAGGACTGATTGTAACAGCCAATCCTATAAGCATGTCGGCTTTTCAGCGCATTGAAAGGAAGCTCACAGTTGGTGACATGAAGAAAGAATTAAAATCTCTGACCCCCTCCAAAGAACAACAAGCTGCCAAGCAGATTGAAGTAAAAAAAGATGGCATAAAATACAATGGCATCTTCATTCCCAAGACTGACAGCAGTGAATACAAAGTGATCACAGTCCGATTGACTGTGTACTGGGCACGGGGTGGTGACACAGATGCTGACAGTCGCAGAATGAGAAGCTCCACAGGCTACACACTCAAACAAGGTGACTCTATTGCAGTGGATCCACGCATCATTCCTTATGACAAAGAAGTGATCATACCCAATGTGGGCCTGGTGAGAGCAGTGGACACTGGCACTGCAGTGAAGAACAAGGTTGCTTCTGGAGGCAAACTGCCTGTGATTGATGTGTTTTTTGTCAACAAGAGTGATGCCATTGACTTTGCAGACACACATCCAAACATTGTAAAGGTGGCCATTTTAAATTAAATAATTAGGTGCGATTCAAAGAGACATTTGAGAAGTTGTTGGAGGCAGCTGCGGATGTACCTCCGCCGCCTCCTGCCATTGTGCAGAAAGCACAGGCGCCTGCAACCAACATTGATGTGATTGCAGCAGCATTGATTGGTGAAGCAGGTGGTGAGGGCGAGAAAGGTATGCATGCTGTAATGAATGTTATTGTCAACAGAGCAAAAGGGTCTAATGACCTTGTCCGTGGTGCTATAAGTAATGTTTTAAAACCTAAGCAGTTTAGCTTTTTTAATAACTATAATGCAGGTAAAGAAGAAATGAATCAAATAATTCAACGTGCCTCAAAGCACTCCAACTGGAACAAAGCTCGTAGCATAGCTCTTGCAGGTTTATCCGGTAAACTTAATGATATTACAGATGGTGCAACACATTATCATGTGTCCAGTGGTCCAGGCAAAGTGAACCCCAAGTGGAGCAATCCTGCAGTAGGTGGCAAGAACCCACAAGCTGTTGTAACCAACACCATTGGACATCACACATTTCTAAAAAACGTTCGCTAACGTTTTTTCTTCTTCTTCTTCCTAGGCAATGTTACTTGCAATGTCTCCATCTTGCTAGGAAATGTGTTCTGTTGATCACCTGTTGTCATGCCTTGATCAGGACCAGTGCTGGGAGCTGTTTGCATCTGAGGCATCACATTGAACCCTTCCAGCAACTGTTTCACTGTTTGATCAAACTTCATTTATTTGCTTTTAAAATGTCAACTTCTTTTTTGAGTTCTTTTATGCTTTCTATGAGAAGAGGTATCAGTTTGATATAATTAACGGATTTGGTGCCATTCTCACGAGTAACAACTGCTTCAGGAATTATCTTCTCAACCTCTTGTGCTATTACACCATAATCTTTTCCTGTGAGTACATCATCATTCTCTATGCCTGCCCTCCATGTGAAGCTGTATCCAGCTATGCCCAGAATCTTTTGCAATGGTGATTCAATGAGTTTAATATTTTCTTTGCTGTTAATATCTGAGGGTGAATAATAAGCAATTATATCACCTGTGCATCTTAGTGTACCATTCACCTGTGATGTGCCATTGACAGTAAAATTACCAGTTACTGTGGTGGGCTTGAGCAATGCTATGGTTGTGGATGTGATTGTAAATTTAGCTTCATCCAGCTTAAACACTGGTGGCGCAGCTGCTTGATCAACTATGATGCCATTTGTGTAATTGAAGCTGGCCTCAGACAGAACCACACTGAATGGAAATGCTGTGAGCACTGAGGTTGCAGTTCTGCCCACCAATTGCCCTGGACCAACATAAATGTCTGCAGGTGAGTTGTCAACCCCAGTGCTGTTGCCTTTGACTGTGTAACCTGGAGCATTTGCAAGCCGGGTATTATCTATTCCTTTGAGCTTCACAGACACAGCAGCTGCATATGATGGCTTGAAAAGCGTGATTCCATCCACGATGCTCAAGCTTAACTGTGCATTGCCAACACCACCATTCTTAATGTTTAAATTATTATTTTCATCAAAAACAAACTGTTGATCATTGATGAGCGTGGCAAAATCATATTTAACCACATCAGTTGATAGGGGTGGAAAAGTTGAAACACTGGTCAATGAATACAATGACCGTGTGTCTCGATCATATATAATATCTCCTACTGATGCGCCTTTGTCATTGAATTTTGTTATGGTATCAAACGAAAATCCGTTTTGCCAAGTACCATACAGTGATTCTACTGATCCTAAATTTTGAATGCCAATTGGCCAACCACCTGATGTGGATCCGTCGCCAATAAACAAGCGCTTGGTATCCACACAATAACCTGGCTCGCCACTACTGAACACAATGCCAGTTAGTTCTGCTGTTCTTCTTTGAACATCTGTGCCCTGACGGATTAATATCTTTGTAATTGTATTGGCCATATTTTATATTATTTATGCATATTTTTCAATTAACAACGATAAATACTTAATATGGATAAGCTCTATTCCGCAGTTCTAGCAGGAAAAAATACAGTGAATGTGTTTGATGTTACAAAGGGTATTAAGTCTTATAGCATCAGTCTGGGTAATGTGGAAGTAGTTAATGGTCCCATAGTTACACAAAATAAAATGACTTTAGTTGTTAAGGACCAATCTGGATCTTTGCGTGGCAAAGTGTACTCGCTTCCCAAAGGTATTCTTTCTTATTCATTTCAGGTAAAATAATATGCGTAAAAAATCTGGAAATAGTACAATAAAAAAGTTACAAGATGATGTGCAGCAAGTATACAGGGTTGTTTATCAGGGCAATGGCAAGCCTTCAATTTTAACACAGCTCTCCAATCTTGAAGGCAAGCTTAAGTCGCATCATGAAAGCCTTGGCGCACAAATAGAAGATTTAGACAGTGAAATTAAAACACGCACAGGAGATTTGGTTAATTTTGTAAATGATAAGATTAAAAATATCGATAATAATTTTGAGGCTAAGATTAATAATTTAGAAAAAGAAATGGAACTCAAGTTCAAGCATATCACTGAGGTGGTTACTGAGAGATTCAATAACATTTCCACACAAATAGCAAGCGAATTTGGACGTCGCAATACAGAGGTAACTGGTACATGGAATTTTAAAACGGCGCTTACAACATCTGCACTTGCATCTGTTACATCTATTTTTATTGTATTATTGGCGGAGCTTGTCAAGCGAATAAACGGTTGATATAGATAAACAAGTTCATATAATCTGGTTATGAATTTGTTGGGCATTGACCTTGTAGAGCAACCTTTAGACATTGATTGTTTTTCTTATCTTGATGACAAGGACTATCCTTTGGTGCTTCTTGGGTTTCAACTGAAAAACCTGTACGACCAAAAGCGGCTGATCATAAAGCCAGAGTATAACCCCATTGATGTGATACACTTTGTGCCAGGTGAGTCCATTATGCCCAAGTTCTTCAGAGGCATCAAGATCGATGTTAATGCTCGCTTCAATTATCTCATTACCAAGCTTGAAGCTCTTGGCTCAAGTAAAACAGAAAATATAAATAAAGATTTCTATGTGGAGACACTTAACGAGCACAATCTTAGCTGCAACAATTGTTTTGCTTACTTGCGCAAAGGCATATATCCTATTGATAGTGAGCATTTGGATTTGTTTTCAAATACAAAATTGAATCAGTCTGATCTGTACACAAAATTACTTGACGTGCAGGAAGTTAATAGTTTTCAAGCGTTGGGGTATTTTGTTATTTATGTGTTAAGTAACAAAAATATTTACAATACAACAACAAAAAACTTTCTTCACTCTGTAGTTAAAAATTATAATTTTTAATTTTTTTTCCCGATAAGAAAGATTAAATATTTTCTCTGATAGCCATGAATACTCAAATGATGATCAAGAAGCGAAGCGGTGAATTTGAAAAATTTAATATTGAAAAAATTAACAAAGTTATTAATTGGGCCATAGACGGGATCTCTGACGTCAGTTTATCTGAGGTTGAGATCAATGCCAAGCTCAACATCACAGAGAACATAACAACACATGACATTCATCAAGTTATTATTGATTCAGCTGCTAACTTAATTTCATTAGAAAAACCAAACTATCAATATGTGGCAAGCCGATTGCTCAACTACCAGCTCAGAAAAGATGTGTGGGGTGGAAAGCATGCACCCCGGCTTATTGACGTCATCCATGCAGGTATAAAAAAGAAAGTGTATGATGATATAATTCTTGAAAAATACTCTGAAGATGAGCTAAACAAAATTGGTGAATTTATTGATCACGACAGAGACTTGACCTTTACCTATGCAGGCATAAAGCAATTGTGTGACAAGTATCTGATCAAGAATCGTGTCACTGGAACTATTTTCGAGACACCACAATTTGCTTATGCTTTGATTGCTGCATATGCATTTATTAATTACCCTAAAGATACGCGGTTGGAGTATGTACATCGGTTCTACAATGCCACATCCAAGCACAAGATAAATCTACCCACTCCCATCATGGCAGGATTGAGAACAACCTCAAAAAGTTATGCCAGCTGTTGCTTGATTGGTGTAGATGATAACAAAGAATCAATCACTGCATCAGGCACAGCAGTATCCATTGCCACTGCAAGTCGTTGTGGCATTGGCATTGATGTGTCCAAAATAAGAGCAATTGGCTCACCTGTTAACAATGGTGAAGTGGTGCACACTGGTCTTATTCCATTTTTAAAAATATTTGAAGCTTCTGTTAAAGCATGGCAGCAGAACGGACTTCGAGGTGGTTCAGCAACTACCAACATTCAGTGGTGGCATTATGAAATAAATGATGTTGTAGTTCTTAAGAACAATGCAGGCACAGATGATAACAGAGTAAGAAAATTAGACTACACAGTAGGCATGTCCAAGTTATTTTATGATAGAGTCATAAAGAATGAAGATGTGACCTTGTTCAGTCCACATGAAGTGCCACATTTGTACGAAGCATGGGGAACTTCAAGATTTAACAAAGTGTATGAAGAATGTGAAGTGGACAGAAAGATAAAGATAAAAAAGAAAATTTCTGCCAGAAAACTTTTCTCTCTCATTGTGAAAGAACGCGTTGAAACAGGCAGAATATACATTCTCAATGTGGATACTGCCAATGAGCATAGCTCCTGGTTGGATAGAGTTACCATGAGCAATCTGTGCACAGAAGTTATTCACCCCACCATACCTCTCAAAGATTATCATGACCCTGATGCAGAAATTGGCATGTGCATTCTGTCAGCTATCAACATGCTGGAGATAAAAGACTGGAAAGACCTAGAGAGGACAACTGATCTGATTGTACGCTTCTTGGAAGAAATCATTGACATACAGACATACTTCAACAAAGCTGCAGAGAACTTTGCTAAGAAAAGACGCAGCCTGGGCATTGGCATCACCAATCTTGCTGCTTTCTTTGCAAAGAATGAAGTGTCATATGATTCCAAGCAAGCATTGAATTTACTAGATGAGTACATGGAGCGTTTTCAATATTATCTGTTGAAGTCCAGTGTGAGTCTCGCAAAAGAGAGAGGCAGATGTGACAAGTACGATCGTACAAAATATGCCAAGGGCATTTTGCCTATTGACACTTACAAAAAGAATGTAGACACTGTTTGCAAGAGAAAGCTGGACCTGGATTGGGAAGCCATGCGAAAGGACATCAAAGAGCATGGTTTAAGACATTCAACACTGTCATGTTGCATGCCTTGTGAGTCGAGCTCTGTCATTCAAAGCTCCACCAATGGTGTGGAGCCGGTGCGCTCTTTGATGACATACAAGACCTCCAAGATGGGCAAACTGCCTGTGCTGGTGCCTGGCATTGGCAAGTTTGATAACAACTACGAGCTAGCATACAATTTCAAAGACAACATGGGCATCATCAATGTTAATGCAGTCATACAGAAGTACATTGACATGGCCATTTCGACCAACATGTATTACAACTACAGTCATTATGCAGACAATGTGTTACCGGATGCCAAAGTGATGAAGGAGTTGATGTATGCTTACAGCATGGGACTCATAAGCCTGTACTACAACAACACAGATGATGGTGATAAAGAACAATCCACAAACAAAGAAGCAGATTGCTCTAGTGGCGCATGTAAGTTATAATAAATATATTCATGAAATCTGTATTAAATCTAAAAAACGTAGACTACACCAAGCAGCCCTTGTTCTTTGGTGAAGACCTGAATTTGCAAAGGTATGACAGATTCAAGTATCCAGTGTTCTTTGAATTGTTCAAGAAACAAGAAGAGTTCTTTTGGTGGCCACATGAAATAGCGTTACAGAAAGACAGAAATGACTACAAAGAACTCACTACAGAAGAGCGCTTTGTTTTTGATCAGAATCTAAGATTCCAAACATTGGGTGATAGCATGCTCTCCAGGTCTATACACACGCTAAAACAACACGTTACAAATCCTGAACTAGAAATATGCATGAACACATGGGCAAGGTTTGAAGGCATTCATAGCTACAGCTATTCATACTTGCTCAACAATGTGCATCCAGATGCCACAAAGTTTTTTGACAGCATCATGGAAGACAAGGAAATTGTGAGCAGAGCTGAATTGATCAGAGACAATTATGATAAAATTCTGGGCTCTGATGAAAAGAAGGATAAGAAGGAGCAAATTTATGATTGTGTATTGTCAACAAATGTGATGGAAGGACTGGTGTTCTACGTTTCATTTGCTTGCAGCTTTTATTTTGGCTACCGTGGCAAAATGGAAGGCAATGCAAAGATCATCAAGTTCATTCAACGTGATGAAGCGTTGCATTTTGGCATCACACAAAATCTTTTGAAGATATTTCGCGAAGATGACAGGGAAGGTTTCACAACCATTGCAAAAAAGAGTGAAGACAAGGTGTATGCATTCTATGAACAAGCTGTAAAAAATGAAGTTGAATGGTCACAATACCTATTCAGCAAAGGTGCACTGCTGGGACTCAATCCAGATGTGCTTGGTGGATATGCAAAATGGCTTTGTGACAACAGATTGCGCTCTCTTGGTTATAAAAAATTGTTCAATCAAAAACAAAACCCCATCTCAGGATGGCTGGACAGCTATCTGGACAGCAGCAAGGTGCAAGTGGCTCCTCAGGAAACAGAGATCTCTGCATATAAAATTGGTGCACGCAACACCAACATCACAGAAGATACATTTGATGACATCAAACTATGATTTATTCACACACGCTCAATGATCTTACAGAAGAAGAGATTTCTATTCTGTATCTTATTGCAGGGAAAGTGTTAACGTTTGAACCCAATTTCGACATATTAAAAGCATTGCGCATACCTTTAATACTAAAGATCCTTGATGTGCTCAAGCCACAAGCGTTGGAAGAAAAAAAAGAAATATTTGACAAGCTCAAAGAAAAATTATCCGCCCAATCATAAATAAGTTCTGAAGGAGCAGTTGTATTTATACATCAGGGGTGGGTTGGTGGGAACCTGAGAGGTTACTGATGTATGTATTTTGTTGTACAAATGAATAAATATTAACATGGCACCGCTATCATCTGTTTGTGCGTTGCAGTTGGATCATACAGCTCTATTCAAAGAGTTTCATGCTGAGAGAGATGAAATACACAAACACAAATGGTGCATGTCTGAACGTGAGGGCGGTGATGTGGGGTTTGAGCGCGCTTTAATTGATTGGGTTTCTAATCACAGAATTGATTGGCGCAAGACAAGACCTGCTAGTTGACATTATTAGTTAGCGAGCTATTGCTCAGTATGGGTGCGTTTGCTGGTGGTTCAGCGTTTATGGGTGCTAATTTGCCTGAAGCCTTTTCTCTCACAGCCATGTTTGTGTCTGTGAGTGTCATTGCAGGTGCAGGGAACAGGTGACTGTGTGGTTCAAGCACAAAAGAGTCTGACTGTCTGCCAGTGCCATATAATGCTAAGGAATGATTCAGTGCAGATGCATTGTTGATTGGTATTGTTGATATGACTCCTGCGTCTGCTGAGCCCCCGCCCTGACTATATGCACCACGAATGTTGGGTGTGCCAGTACCAAACACAACAGGCGCATCAAGAGCAGGTGACGCCAAGCCAGGTGCACCCGAGCATATGCCGCCCAAAATGGGTATTGGGATTGTATTTGGTGTGGGCAGACCTGCGGGATTTGGTACGTACCCATATGCGGGGTTAAAAGTCGCGATGCAATTAATAGGAATATATCCTATATTTGATGCTTCTCCGCCTTCTGTGCTTCCTTTGATTCTGCCTATGGTTAATGTCATGTCAGTAATGCCCACAAATGCTGGTGCACCAGGCACATCAGGACTAAAATATAGACCTCCATTGGGATCTGTTGCTGCTGTAGGGGCATTGGCAAGAGGCACACCATAGCCAATAATTTTTCCAAAACCGTTTGTTTCATCAGTGGCTGCAGCACCAAAGGTCTGTGCTTGCTCTGTGGAGCTGATTTGTTTGGGCATTGTTATGTGATTGAATGTACCTTCACCTTCAACATGTAGACCGCCAGCGACTACTGCATTATTAGTAATACCAAGAGATCCTTCCACTAGGATTTGCTTCTTGTCTCTTTGCTTGAGACTCACCACATCACCAGTGATGTTGATTCTCTTGCCTCCATCAATGGTCACTTCATTTTCACTGGAAATATTAACTTGAGAACCTGCAACATTGGTCATTGCGCCGCTGATATTAACTGCGCCATATGATTTCATGTTCATGCCCCCTGCACCCACCATGCAGTTATATTTGTTGCTCACATTGAGTGTATAGTTGCCAGCTGGTTGATCTGTAACTTGCACCATTTCAACTAACGGTGTTGGTGTGCGGTTATAAAATGTGCCATATTTACCCACTTGCACATCAGACACATACATTTTACCTTTGGGATCAACACGAACAGCACCATAATCGTTCATGGCAGATCCAATATTTTCAACTTTGTGTTTGGTTATATCAACAATTTCACTGCCACCTATGCCCATTTTCTTCTCTATATCAGCCAATTCACATATTTTTTGTTGCAACAGTCTTTCAAAATTTTCTTTTTTAGGTTCCTTTGTCCAACGGCCACCCTGTGAGCTGGGGCTCAATCCTGTGCCATTGCAAGCTGGACATGTTTTACCAAAAATCATTCCAGGTCTATTAGTTCCTGTACTGCCATCAACTGATCCTCCTAATCCATCCACAGGAGAAACATTTATGGGGGTTCCAAGATTGCCTAGATTGGGTACACTCATGGTCTTTCCAACACTCGGAATCATTGTTTTTCCAAAGACAAAATCACCTCTGGAGTTGGCTACTGACCTGTTTGTTCTATTGACATATGATTTGTTATAAGATGTATTAACAGCAAAATATTTGTTTGTATCTTTATTGCACACAGGGCACTTGTCTGCAGAGCCGCTTCTGGATTGACCGGCTGCTGTGAAGCTCGTGCCGCCGGTCCCTGTGTATCCACCAGAACGTTGTATGTCAAAAAGCTGTTTTGTATCTGCTAGCTCTCTGGCTGTCTCTCTCCATTGCTTGTAGAGTTCTTTGTTTAAATTACCCACTTTTCGATAGTGATCGCCCTTCACAACACTGTCATAATCAAACTGTGTGAATTCGTTTCTTGTGCCTCTCACCGTAAGAAACGAATCACCCAACACAAGCTTTTGATCATTGTTGGTTGCCAGCTCAATTGTTGTGTGGTTATTAAATTCTTTAAAAGAGCCTGAATAGTGGGTGAGCTTGAGCATTTCTCTGTTGTCAGTGTTTACTATGGCAATTGTGCCTCCTTTTTGATTCAGAACATATTTGTTGCGATAGGTGTCTGCATTGATGTCATACTCCACTTTATTACCTGATAAAGCTGCATTCTCATATGCACCTGGATAATCCAGTCCCTCATCTGGGGTGGCTGACAGTTGTGTGCCTTCTGTGTTGGCTATGCCGAATATGCTTCCCCAATCATCTGAACCATATGAGGTGCCAAATATGACAGGTTTGAGTGCATCTCCATTGTTAAAGAACACCCACACATGAGCTCCAACGTTTAATATTGGAAATGCACCTTTGGCACAATTGCTGTAACACTCTGGAGTGTAGTTGTAGGTAAATACATTTACATTGTTGGTATTGTTTTCTGCTGGATCAGCAAAAGCATCTTTGAGCTTGTAGTAAGATACATCATATATAAAACCTGGTTTTTCACCAATGTTATCCAAATTTTGACTGTATTCATTTGTCTTTGAGTAATCAATTTCACAATTATCTGCATTTGTGAATGTTTGCCTCACATCACTGCTGTCACTGATGGTGCCAATGTTAAAATGTGCATTGTATCTGCCGCTGCCACTCTCTCCAGCAAGAGGAGCTGCAATTTCAGCCCATGGGAGTATTTTTTTCAACTCATCAATAATGTCTGACAGATCACTGTACACATTTTTGCCTAAAAATTTAAAGCATTTGTCTTTGCCTGTTTCAACCCACTTGTTGTACACAGTGGGTGATATGTGCGGTACAAACACCTTGACACGGCCTCTCTTGAGTGGATCATTATTCTGTACCACTATGCCCAGATAATTACCGTAATATTTTGGATAATTCATGTTGATCTATATGTTATTTACATTTATAATGGGGATATGCTAATGAAAGTATCACACGAGTCCCCTATATCCATACTTGATCATTCCAAAGAATATAACGATTTCGATTACTGCTTGGTGCATCTTCTGGATCAATACCCTGCATACAATGAGTTTTTTAAGTCTTCCAGGGCAATCTACAACAGAGAGGTGTTGCTTGATAATTCCATTTTTGAATTGGGCAAAGCGTTTGATAGTAGAGAGTTCTGGGTAAAAACTAAGCAGATTGAGCCTAATATGTTCATTGTGCCAGATGTATTAGAAGATGCGCAGGGTACCATGCAAAGCTTTAAGGCTTTTGCAAATTATACAATGGACATCAAAGAAAGGTTTTCAACAAAAGCCATAGGAGCCGTGCAAGGCAAGAATTGGCATGAACTCAAGGAGTGCTACAAATTCATGTCTGATAATGCAGACATGATTGCCATCAGCTTTGATTTTAGTTATTATCATATCACAGGAGAGGGTAGCAACCCGCTGGAGAGATGGTGCACCGGCCGACAACGGTTTATCGCCGATCTTATAAATGCCGGAGCATGGAATTGGAGCAAGCCTCATCATTTGCTTGGATGCTCCTTGGCCAAGGAGTTTAGGTATTATGTGGATAGAGATGTTTGCAACATTGTTAGTTGTGATACCAGTAATCCCGTTGTTGCTGCCATACATGGATTGAAGTATGATGCTGACTATGGACTGGATAATAAACCATCAACAAAATTAGCTGATCTTATTACACATAATTTTACAGATGATCAGCTTGAACTGGTAAAGTATAATACTACAATGTTTAAGAAAATTATTCGTAGATGAGACCTTGGGTGACATTTTTCTCTCAAACTGGCACAGAGATTTATGATCTGAGTAATGCACTTGGTGTGTATCCTGATTGTGTTGTGCACAACAAACACAACAATGATGGTGTTAACCAAAAGCTTGTTGAGTTGACTACATTCAGAGCAACTAAACTCAACATGATGCATTGCTGGCAACACTTGCCATCCAAGCCAAGTGTAGCAAACTATGAGAGTATTCTATCCAGATATGACAACCCAATTGTAACATTGCATGGCTACCTGAGAATTATTCCTGAACAAATATGTGAAAAATATGAAATCTACAATTTGCATCCAGGGCTCATTGACAAATTCCCTTCATTGAAGGGGTTTAATCCACAACAGAGAGCTTTTACAGAAGGATATGATGTGGCTGGATGTGTTATTCACAGAGTTACACCAGGGGTGGATGAAGGAGAGATACTCATGAGCCAAGGCACGGATATAAAAAATAAAACGTTAAATGAAGTGTGCAGTGCTCTGCGTGTCACAGCATTGGATCTTTGGAAGAGCTTCTTCACTGCGTTTAGAATTCTTGAACAGTAACATGGACATGTCTCTACACTATGAGAATATTTTTCTCAAGCCAAATTTTAACTCTGTTCAAACCAGAGCAGAGATTGATACTGATGTAATGTTTTGTGGCAAGCGCTTCAAGTTACCTGTAGTGCCAGCCAACATGAGATGCTGCATTGATTTTGATATTTGCAAAATGCTGGATCTCAACGATTATTTTTATATCATGCATCGTTTTGATGTTGACATTATTAAGTTTGTCGAAGATGCAAATAACAGAGCTTGGTTGGGCGATCTTAAGACCATTTCCATCAGCGTTGGCATACAATCCAAGGATGCTATTATTATTACTGAGTTGGCTAACAGACATCTTCGTGTAGATTTTATTACCATAGATGTGGCTCATGGTCATCATTCCAAGGTTGCAGATCAGATCAAACACATCAAGCAAACCCTGCCAGATACAAAAATCATTGCTGGTAATGTTGCTACTTTTCAGGGCGTTGAATACTTGCACAGCATGGGTGCAGATGCTGTGAAGGTTGGAATTGGTGGAGGGTTTGCTTGTACTACAAAAGATAAAACAGGGTTCACATATCCTATGTTTAGCTGCATCATGGAGTGTACCAAGGACAGGGACATGCCCATCATTGCAGATGGTGGTGTGCGCTGCAATGGTGATATTGCAAAGGCTCTTGTTGCAGGCGCCACCATGGTGATGTGTGGATCCATATTTGCTGCATGTTCAGATAGCCCTGCACCTCTTGTAAAAGATGCTAATGGCAGACGCTACAAACAGTACTTTGGATCAGCCAGTGCACACAATAAGATTGAAAAAAAGAATATTGAAGGTACAATGAAGCTCATGGACACAGACGCTTTTACATATCTAGAAAAACTAGAAGAAATAGAGCAAGACTTGCAGAGTGCCATTAGTTATGCAGGTGGTTGCAATCTGGGTGCTTTGAATTTAAATAAAGTATCTCATGGAGTGCGATTGTGAATAAAGATGATGCCATCAAATACGTGGAAAAAAATTTCCCAGAGACATGCAAAGAGTTTCAGAAAATACAGATCGAATTATATGAAACGTTTTGCAGGAAGCAGTTTGACTATGGCCCAGGAAATATTTCTCTTGGCTCAGATTTAGTGAAGCAGGAAGATATATTTGCTGCCATATCTGCCATTGTGGTGCGTCTCAATGACAAGATTCAACGGCTAATTAACTTGGTCTTAAAGAAAAAAGTCATGAATTCTGCAAATGAACCAGTCATGGACGCATTCAGAGATTCAGCGGTGTATGGCATTATTGCTGAAATAGTATACAATGGTAAGTGGGGCAAATAAAATGTCATTAATGCATTGGTATAGACAGATGACTCAAGGTAGATCTGTTTTGCAAGAGCAACTAAAGACATTAGAAAAACAAAACCGTATTCTTTTGGATGAAGTGAAGATGTTGAAAGAACTGTTGTATGGCATTGAGTTGGAGTATACTGCTAAGATACTAAAAAAATGATATTCACTTTCACAGGTCCACAATGTTCAGGTAAAACTACGCTGCTCAAGGAGTGCAAACGATTTTATGGTTCCAAGTTATGGTATGTAGATGAAGTCACAAGATTAATTAGCCGTGAGTATGGAGTTGATATAAATGAGTCAGGAGCAAACGATGTGACTCAAACTCTAATATTGAATAAAGAATTTGAGAATTTACTATTTGACTACAAGTTGAGTGGGTTTGGAGGTACACTTCATGATAGGTGTATTATGGATGGCATGATATATACAAGTTACTTTGCTTATAATAGGCTAAAAGATTTTCCTGTGTCCAATAGTCTTGGTTTGATGTATTATGTAAATCATATTCATAGATATGATCATATTTTTTATCCAAGTCCTCATGATGTGCCTCTGGAGGATGATGGTGAGAGAAGTACAAATAAAGAATTTAGAGATGCAATTATTGATTCGTATGAAAATTGCTGGCTAAAGGATGAACGGTTAAAAGACAAGGTAACTATTTTAAAAGGAACAGTGGAAGAACGCATGGAAGCGATTAAAATAAAACTTAATGAATACGGAATTAGATAACAGTAATATATCAAAGCATCTTGGTAAAATAACTGGGTATAAATGTACCTACGACCCCTCACTTTTGGTTCGTGAGCCGAGACAGAATAATAGAAAGCATCTGGATATCAGTGATGATAATCCTCCATTCTGTGGTTATGATATCTGGAATGCTTATGAAGTGTCTTGTTTAACTAATGAAGGAATGCCTATTGCTGCTATTGCTAAGGTTGTATATCCTGCTACTAACAAATATATTGTTGAATCAAAGTCTATTAAACTCTATATGAATACATTCAATATGGAGAAGTATCAGGGTAATATTATTAGTGTATTACAACAGCTTGAAGCCGTAATGGAAAATGATTTATCTAAACTATTAGAAACAGAAGTTAGAGTTTGTGTTAGATTAGCAAAAGCTGTTGATGATACGATGTATTATCCACCTTTATTCTCGAGCGCTAACTACCCTACTTTGGAAAATAATATTGACGTAACGTCAATTAAATCTCGCGGTTATAAAGAAGACCCCTCCTTACTTGGCTGGACTGAAGGTGATTCTAATAAAGTACAACGCTTTCATTCAGCCCTTTTAAAGAGTAATTGCAGGGTCACATCCCAACCGGATTGGGGGGATGTGTACATTCATTACAAAGGACCTTATCAGCTTAATCAAACCTCGTTATTACAGTACATTGTCTCATTTAGAGATGAATGTCATTTTCATGAAGAAATTTGCGAGACTATATATAAGCGGTTATATGATTTAGTTAAACCAGAAGAACTAATGGTATCATGCTTGTATGTTAGACGAGGCGGTATTGACATTAATCCTATTAGAGCCAATAGCCAAGAGCTATTAAAACAGAATCATGCTATGTGGGATAAATGGAAATACTTTACTAAGACAGTTCGTCAGTGATTAACCGTTGAGACTCCACAGTCTCTGAAAGTCTGCAAAACTCTGCGAATCAAAACCATTGTCAGTAACTGACTGTGTCACATATGTGACTCTGTTGGCAACACCGCTGCCTGTGACCAATGTGAAGATGGTGGAGGTGTTGTTAGTATTGATGATTCCAAATTGTGCATCCTTGTAGGCAATGTCAGCTCTAAATTTCGTGCCATCAGGTGTGGACAATGTTTGTTGCACAGTGGTCAATGTGCGGCTTGCATCTTGAAACACAAGATATTTTGCACCTGTGCCCAATGTTTCAAGAACCACGCCTTTGGCAGTGAGAGAGAAATTCAATGTCTCTGGTGAGGTGGATGCTGGGTCTGCTAGTGTGTTTGTAAACTGTATAAATGCCATACAAATATTTATTCTATGCAGTGGTAATATTTAGCAATATACAAAAAAAAAGGGCCCCGCAAGAGGCCCTTTTTAACTGTCCCAGGACTTACTGGGTGAAATGATTTTCTTTTTATATCCCGACTACTTTTTTTAGAAGTAGACTGATTGTGTTCCAGGCTGGAACGCAACACCGAGACCGGTCAAGATAATTACATGGTAGTAAAGATTTGCGCCGAAGATGTTGTCTACCACACCATAACGTGTTAATAGACCGACTCTAGGAGCAAAATCATTAGGACCAATAGTTCTCTGAACCATTACCGGAATGTACGGACAATAGATGATACCAGTGTCGTAGAATTCCGGACCCTTGTAACCAAGGAGAGCGTACTCGAGACGAGGGCCTGAGCGCGTTGTACCGGTGGGGAACCCACCGTCACCGCCGAAGTTTCCTCCGGCGTGGGCTTCAGCCTGTGCTTCTGTACGTGTATCGCGGTATACGTTAAACCGACCAGCAAGTGAACCTACCTTGGCAACGCCAACGGGCTGAGTGTTAACATTACCCTGTACCGGAACCCACTGGAATTCGGGCAGCATCTCAAGAATGGCGCACACACGAGGTGTTGCCACAATGAAATTTGCCGAACCACGGCGGTTACGAACAGCAATTCTGTTAGCCTCAACAATTAGTCTCTGATAGAAGTCGCGATTGCGCTCAACGAGCCAACGGCCATCTGCGGAGGCAGGGGACCAGACTGAGAAGCCTGTTCCTAAGCCAGCGTTTAGGGCTGTTTGGATCATACGAATGATCATTTCACGGTCGATTTCGGCCTGCAACTCATACGACATGGCGTTGGTGAGTTCGGTATCGATATCAATGCCGTTCATGTTCTTAAGATCCTGCTCGAGTTCAACAGACCAGCGGGCAGCGAGCCTACGAGTACCAGCCTCAACGGCTGTCTTTTCGAAGCTAACTACGACCTGGGGAATGTTGGAGGTTAACTCAAAGTTGGCTAGCAACTGAGCAACACCTCGATCCTGAGCTTTTATGGAGAAGAAATCGTTACCCGAGAGGGCAGACGATGAAACGCCAGTAAAGCGAGAATCTAGGTATTGGTAACCTAATTCGGCACCAGAAGACTGATGTTGCGGACCACCAGCAAATGAACCATTGGTTAATGAACCATCTGATCCTCTGCCGTTTGTGCTACCAAGAGCAGTACCTTCGTACTTATAACGTAGAGCAAAAGCGAGACCTACAGGACCGCTCATGGGCTGAACACCAACGATTTCGTTAGTGATCAACTCAGGGAACGTACGGCGGATCATGGGGATGAGGATCTTAGGGAGACGTGCATCGTTTGGAGCATAAGCACTGTCATTCTGGGAAGGGAATTGATTGCCTTGTGAACCGGGATAAACCGATCCGCCAGCAAAAACACCGTTTCCTAGTGTGGATGAACCACCTGACTGATTAGCTTCAAAACACCACTTCTCTTGGTTTTCCAAAAGGATGGCGGTGTTCAAACGTGTATGATCATCTTCAATCGGTGCCACATTGTTCGAAGAGTAATCCAATACTGGACCCCATTTTTCGAGCAATACTTTGGCACGCGACTCATCGATGTAAGCCTGTGTAGGACGAATTTGTTTTGACATATATTAATAATTTCCTATGTAACTTGTCGACCTTTTTATAAACTATTCAGGGGCTTAAGCCCTCAATTAAATCTTTGTTAAAAAATTAGTATTTTTTAAGCTCATTCATGTAGAAACCAAACGCGGGTGAGGGTTCTTCATGAATGAGATCAGAAGCTGATTCTTCAATAACAGGTCTGTCAACATTGGTTGTTACAGATTCTGTCACGGCTTCTGTCTTAAGATTAGAAAGACGCTCTTCTTCAGTTTTCTCAAATAAATTGAGTGTGTAATCAAAGTTCTCTTTGATGAACTCAGATGACTTGCCATTGAACATTTTCTTCATGTAAGCCCTTCTGTCTTCATCGAGATCTGATATTTTACCTTCTAAGACGACCTTAGAAGCTAACTTAGCATTCTCATCAGTTAACTTTGCAACCTGCTTATTAGCGGCTTCAAGCTGACTAGCAGCTTCATCAATTTTTGTCTTTCCATCAACAATGGCATCGCGGATGTTATCTTTCGCGAGAATCATGTCTACTGAAAGAACCTTGCGAAGATCTTCGAGAAGCGCAACAGCTCTCTTATTCTTCACAGCTTCATTAATGGCAGCAGTGGGTAATTTCTCATCAATATAAATATCGAGGAACTTGCTCACTTTGTCCACCATGGAAGATTTAAATGCAGCAGCTTCATTGTTCAGCGCTGTCTCATATTTTTCAACAACAGTCTTAAGCTTTTCAGCACGATCAGCATCAATAGCTTCAACAACTTTTTTGAGCTTATCTGTATGATCAGTGTCAATAGCTTCAATGAGTGTTTCCAGCTTTTTTGAATAATCTGTGTCTTGCTCTGATAAAGCTTTTTCAACGTGCAATTGTACTCTTTCATTTACTGTGTTGTTAAAAGCGGCTTCGATTTCCTTGAGCACATCCTCTGTGAGAATGTCTTTGGTTGCTTCTCTAAGAACACTTGATATATTGTTGTTTTCCATATTAAAAAATTTTCTCTTTTAGAGCGTCAGTCATCTTGGCTTTGAGCTTCGATTCAATGACGTTCTGTAAGTATTTATTGGCCTCGGAATAATTTTTCTGGGAAATTGAGCGTAAAAACTTAATTATTTCTGAACTCTCATTAATTTTGCTTTTAACAGCTTTCTTGGCCATGTTATTATTTATCTTGCCTTTGATTGTTTTCTTCTTGTTTTTCATACTTAATTTGCCTTGAGATGTTTAAAGAAGGAAAGAATTTGTTCTTTAAGATATGCTTGCACTTCTCTGCCAGGCAATGTTTTGAGAGTGTTTTCAAAGCGTTCAAACACTTCTTCAAGCTGGCCATCAGCAGCAAGCACATACTGCTTGCTTTCCAGAATGCCATTGACAAACGCTTTGGGGCACGATGGATCAGCAACACAATCAATGGCAATCAAGCGCATGTCAGTGACACGGTTCACACCACCTGCTTCTTCATTTAATTTGCCAAGAGCACGACTGGACATTCCCACTTTAACACCGTCATTGATAAGAGAACGCACAATTTGACCCATGGGAGTGGACAGCACTTGTGATTTGCCTATGACATAATTGCCTTCAGTTTTTAAATTTGTCACAATGTGACAAGCTCTTTCGAGATTCACTTCTGCAGAGGTGGGATGATTCAATTCACCCATGGAGCGTTTTGAATTGACCATTTCCTTGATGTAACGGTTCACTTCACGTTCCATGTCCGTCTTCTCATAAATCCTTTGATTCTTGTTCACTTCATTGCAAACCATGTAAGGGCCTTGAATGTAAAGGCGCGCAGGCCCTTTGGAATTTTTCTCTTCCAGGATGTATTCGAACTGTTCCTCTGGAGCTGGTGTTTCGACTAATAGACGTAAAGCCATAATATTATTTATTAAATAGATGTCTATTTATTTAGACCTAATTCTTTTTCTGTCAAAATCAAGAATTTGTAATTCCTTTTGTCACACCATTTTTTAGCAGCTTCCCATTTCGCCATATTCTGTATGTATCGCTTATTTTCATAAATGACAGTACTATTCTTCTTTTTTCCTGTAACAGGTTGTATCAACTGATTGCTTGGTTTTATTTCAATGATGTATTTGCTAACCTTGTCTGTTTCCTTTATAACTACAACACCATCAGTGATGTATCTGTGAGCCTTACCATCAATGGGATTGATGTATGGTATGATGATGGCTTCACTGGCCCATTCAAGCACATTGGTATTGTCATCGCACCATCTAAAAAACTTCAACTCCCAACCAGATCTGTACACCGGTGGATTGCGCCCTATGTATTTTGATGCATTTCTGGGCCTGTACAGACCTTGTCTGTATTTGTCTGTTTTGTTTAATGGAATCATTATCCAACAAAGAATTGAGGTGGTGCAGCTGCACCCAACCCTGGTGCACCTTCATACAGCTTCTGTTCCAGTCTTTCTTTTTCTGCAAGGCCTTGTGAAAGAAGATCTGTGTAATTGATTTGACCACCACCAAACAGTGTTGTGCCTGTGTATTTACCGCGCACATTGCCCACTGTAATCTTACTTAATGCCAGCGCATACTGATACACCCAGGGCTCTTTAATGATGTCTCTCAGAGGCCGTTCCACATAGCATGGCATGGCACCATAGAAGCGGCTGCCTGATCCAGGTGTGCGCGGTGGTGGATAAAAAACTAGACATTGAGTTCTGTCATCAAATGTGTAATACCTGCGTGTTGCAAGTAATTTTTCGCGAATTTCCATCCAGTTCTTCAATGTGTACCAGCTGATGAGATCGAAGCCATAGTTGCCCATGGCGTAGCTAAAATATGTTTGCTGTGCAAGTGTTTGTTCAATTGTAAACAAAGTGTTCACACCAGAAGAACTGCCTTCTTCAAAATCTATAACATCAATTACTTTTCTGTACTCCATGGCATCATAGTCAAAGCTGTTCACATACCTGTCTTGACTATTGGAAGACGGGTTGAAGTATTGTGCAAGTGTACCGTTAAAGTTAATTACACTCAAATAGTTTGATGTGGTTAAAATTTGATTCTTAAAAATTCCATCTGCATATGTGCTTGATAAGGTTGTTGATGCATTGAATATGTTGCTGTTAATAGAAGACGTTGCAGCATAAACCGTCTTTGATGGTGTATTTGTTTTGTTAAAAAATGGTGTAATGCTGAACAATTCATCCAATCTAATGCCCTTGCCGTCCACATATAAATCTGAGTCAAACACTAAAATTTCTTCTGTGTAGCCTGCATATCTTGCAAACATTTCGCATGATATAGAAATGTTCTCAAACAATTGATCATGATGTAGTTCCAGGTTAATTAAGGGAGCACCAAGACTGCGTGTAATCCTATCACCAAGACGTGAGAATGAGTCTATCTTGCTACTAAGATTAGTACTTTGAAACGCTGTTATAGGCGTTATTGCAGTGCAGTCCATATATATTATTTAATTTATTTAAGCGGTTTATGCCGCGGGAGTAGCAGTTTCACCTCCCGTAGGTGCACTCCCAGAAGCTGCACCTCCACCAGCTGCTGGCGCTTCTGCGCCTGCTTCACCTGCAGCACCACCAGGCCCTGGGCCAAATTCTGGAGGCAATCTTGACCCACCACCACCTGCGGCTCCTCCGCCTGCCGCGCTAGCACCTGCCTCAGGCCCTTGACCAGGTGCCACAGCTCCCAGCTCTCTCCAATTTGGTCCACTGTTTGTAATTTGGTCTAATTCCCAAAGCAGTTGTCTGTCTTTTCTCAAAAATTCTCTGTTAGCCATGAGATCTGTATCTGTCCAGCCAAGATATTTCTTCTGTGCATAAGTCTTTGAAACAAGATCACTTTGTGTGATGGAATTAAAGTTTTCAGCTTTGAGCTGGAATTTTTGATTTTCTCTGAGCTCATAGAAGTTTGTTGGCACATTGAGAGTGATATCCACTTCAGCTTCTCGAAGGTTATATTCCTCCCAAAGTTTCTTCAGCTTTAAATGTGTGATGAATCCGTTCTTGAGACCTGTGGCGAAGCGCTGTTGCTGGCGAATGATGAATCGCGCGAATTTCAATTCTTCGCGAAGAATATCTGTGCCATCCTTGAACACATCTTCTGCATTCAGACGCGTCACAGGCACTTTGAGCGATTTGTAAAGTTTCTGTACAAAATACATCAAGTCAGTCAATTCACCGAGATTTGCACCACCAGGCAATTGAGTCACAGTTGTGCCTTCACTGCCAGCGCGCTTGGCAAACCAGAAGCTATCCAGCATGGATTGTGGATTAAACTTCTGCACAGATGCACCCTGGTCGGCATCATAAGTTCTCTTGGACCAGTAATTTGTCATTAGTTTGCGCAAATATGCCTCTGCTTTGGGCGGGGGCATGTTACCCACATCCACATTAAAAACCAAACGCTCTGGTGCTCGGACCAAGCGATAAATTACAATGGCATCTTCTATAAGTGATAGTTGTCTGTAAGCTCTTCTGGCGTTCTCAATGAACGGTAGTCTCAAAGTCTTTGATTCATTCCATATGCCTGAATTGATGTATGTGACTTGATTCACATCCATGGGCACAAGCTCCACTTTTGAAACTTTACCAGGATTCTTTGAATCGTAAATATTCTTGCGCAACAGATAACCTCTGACAATTTGATTTTGCACATTCTCAAAGATAGGATCTATGAGATCTGGTGGAATAGCAACAACACCCAGAATGCCTTCTTGAGGGTATTTCTTATGAACAATGTGCTCAAAGTATACTTCTGAATCAACTAACAGCTGTCTCAGGTATTCCCATCCTTTGTTCTCCAGATCAAAATAACCTATATATTTTTGAAATTCTTTCTTAAGCTTCTCTTTTTGCTCTTCAGAGAGTGAATCGGCTTTCATCTTGAGCTTGACAATTTCACCATTGTCATCCTTGTTTATAAACTCATCACATATTTCATCTAATGCATCGGCAACTTCTGAGAATGCAGCCATTACTCTGTAATCCATGAGCCGGCGGCCTTTGTCAGGCTGCAAGTTGGCATACATGTAGTTATGATAGTCTTTGTTCTGAATTACATTAGCGTACAGATCATCTGTGAATGCAAGTGAAGAAGAGATGGATTGCCTTGACAGGGCTTCTTCACGATGTGTGCCTTTGTCAAAAAAATCTTCGTATTTTGGATTGAGCGAGTTGATCCTGTCTTCAATATTGAGAGATTGGTAGGGTAGTTTAGATGATATGTATTTCATCAAATCTCTGCCGAATGTACTCTCTCTGTTAGATTCTTGGTTGGCCATATGGATTTATTATATTTATATGCACTATTCTAAACTTAAACTGTAATTGTTCATTTATTAAGAAAATGATGTGCCAGAATCAATGTTAGTGTATTGTGGTGTGCCAGATATGGAAACGGTTTCTGTGTCGCTCACTAGCCCTGTGCTAGCGGGATACATGTATGTGTTACCTGTGAGGGTGTCATAATCTGTTAGTATTGATGCGGCCTGGAAGTTGCTGTTGATAAAATAAATGTTACCCACAGGATTCTGCATGTAAGGGAACAGCCATCCTTTGATAATGAATGATGTGTCGCCAATTATACGATATTTCTCATTAGACTGCATATCAGTTGGATATGTGAGGTTCACTCCTCCATCCCACAGCACCTCGCTGCGTATCTCTTGTGGTATGTCAAACCCGTTGGGTATTATTGAGTAGGGTATCTTCCAAGAGATGATAATGTATGGATTGTTATATGGAACAAAATTTGAAATGATTTGATCCATGTCAGATTGAAACTTTGTTACAATGGACATGGATACACCAATGTTAACGGGCACAGGAGTCCTGTAATATTGTGAGGTGGCGCTTGTAGCAGTTTCTGTTGCACCTCTGGTAAGATAGAAGCCGCTAGTTTTATTGAAAACACGTTCCTCATCTCGTGCAATGTTTGTTATGCACACTGATACAACTGGCACAGTTAAATTTTGTGATTTGTTAACAATGTCATACAATACCCGCTCTTTTGGTGCATATACATACCTTACTTGCACTTTGTTTTGTGGAATGCGGTTCTTGTCGTAACGCTTGATAATAATGTCATCAAATGCAGCAACAAACTGAGTTATTAAGTCTTTTATCTCAAAATGAAATGTTTCTAGTTTCACTATTATATTTATTAACAAATACGCTCAATAAAAGATTTAGGCAGCTTATCTTTTGTACGTTTGAGCGTATTAACTATGTTGCCATCAAGAATGTACGTGGTTGAGAAATCATTTTTACTGCGCGTTGCGCGGCCACATGCTTGTACTAAAGAGTTAAGCATCTTGTTTTCATACCAATCCTTATCAACATCAAACAATTTTTTAATGCGCTTGGAAGATAATGGTGGAAAAGGCAGCTTGATAATAATTTGAAATCTGGCCAAATCGTCCTTTAAATCCACACCAAAAGATAGTGACGGCGAAACTAGAATGGTAGGGAAATCAGCTTCATAATGCTGCCTTAAGATTGCTTCATTATTTGCCAAATCATCCCGAAATAAAAATCTCTTGTTGTTTGATAGTTTATTCTTTAAGAAATTTGTAATGTCGCGCGAGTGTGTATGAACTATTCCTTTTTCTGTTTTGTGATGATCTATTATCACTTTAATTTGCTCGCAAATGTTGGGCAATATGTTAGTTAGATTTTTGTAATTTAATTTATTTTGAGATGAAACATATATTGGTGACTTCTGAGGATTAAAATCGCTTTCCACTTCCACATATTCATAGTCTTTAATGCCAAGAGTTTTAGCAAAATTTACATGGTCAATAATTGTTGCAGACATGAGCAACACATTATCGGCATGGTTAAAGATAAATTTTGTAAGACGGTCCGCCTTGAGTGGTGTAATAGTTACCTTCTTGCTGTCTTTATCAATAACAAACTCACAATCTTTCCACAGACTGTCCACCATGGTAAGAGAATTGTGTAAATTCTTCAGGTATTGTAATTTTATTTTTTCTGGTTGTGAAAGAGTGCGCTGTTTTTTATTAACTCGATTGATAAGGCTATTAATCTGCTCGCTTACATTAAAAATCAAATCGTAAATCCATGCTCTTGTCTTATCTTTGTTATCTGTAATGAGTGAGCTAAAACTAATGTCGTATTGCTTTAAGCGATCATAAACAACCTCTGCTGAGAACCGTTTGACTAATTCTTCTTCGAGTTCAGAAGCCTCATCACAAATAATAAAATTCTTACGCTTAACATGATTAGGCAGTGCAAGAAACATTTTATAATTTAACACAGAAAAATTCGACAAAAGAGATTGATTGCGGGCATTATAATACGGGCAGCGATTCTTCTCCCAGCATTCATCCCTTATCTTGGAAACAAGCACACATGGAGCTGTCTCCACATCAAAATTTGGATCTACATCACAAATGTAGTTAGATTTGCCTTTGAGAATGTCAGTATCAGGAAAGAGTTTCAAGTATTGGTCTTGCAGAGATTTTGTAATTGTTAGTGCAAATGTACCAAAGGGTGGTTGAGAGAGACAATCCACCTCATTAATATAATTACCGGCAAAGTCCTGCTTGTAGGCTGCATATGTGTTGACACTGTTGATGAACGTTTCATTGGGTCGGGAGCCAAGCCCGGACAGAGTTTTCGCCAGAAAGCTTTTGCCTGTGCCTGTTGGCGCACAACAGATCACAAACTTCTTGCCATTGTTGAAAGCTTTTTCTACACCACGTATGAGTTTAATTTGCTGCTGACTTGGCTCATATTCTTTTGGAAAATGCGATAGATATCTGCTGAACACAATTATATTATATACTACAAAAAAGTAAATTAAACTATATTCACTATGAGTCGTTTATTAAACAACTTTGACGTTTTCTCAATGCCCAGTGTCTTGATAATATCAGACAAATTTTTATTTGTTTTGCAAAATGTATTTACTGAATAATCAAATACCGCTTTTTTATTTGCAATATTAAATGCAAAAGGGTACGGGATTTCATAGATAATTTTTTTATTATTTTTTTCTTCGCAAATTAATGTAAAGACACAAAAAAAGTCCTTAACACAAAAGAGAATAATTTTCCCTCTTTTTACAATCTTATTCTCTAATGCAAATGTCACATTGTGCTGCAAAAAGGCGGTTATGCCCCGTTCAATCTGTTCAACTGACGTCATGAATTCATGAACCTCATTTTTTGCTGTGCATCTAGCAAAGAGAGACGCTCATTAAAGTATTTCCAAAATTGTTTATTTGCCGGTATGGCTTGAATCATGTCACATGCTGCCATGTTGATGCTTCTGTAATCTTGCATGAATATATCCCAGGTTATTAGAACGTTCTTAGCTGCAGGATCATATTTTGGGTAATTAATGGCGCGACGATAATTAAGAGCTATTCTGCCTTCGGGGCTCATGAGAAGCGACAAAGCGTTTGTGCAAAGCATTCTTCTCGTAGGAGGTGCACCCAAGCGTGGTCGCTTGCGCAAGAACTTAATTTCCACTACGTTGTTTAGAAGAAGACCTTTTAATGTGGGCAGCGACAGTTTCATTATCTTTTGTTATTGAACATATACCAAAAATGCGTTGCTCGTTTAAAAATAACCCCTTCTTTAAGCTGCCATGGTTTTCAATGTCAAGATTGGCAACAGGCACACCAAGGTTGTTAGGAAAGCAAACATAATCCCCCACTTTGACATATTTTGCACATGGTCCACAAAGTATTACTTCACCTATGCGCCACGCTTTTGTATCTGCATTAATGGGAATAACAATCCCATTGCGCACAATAGAGGTACCATCTTCAGTTTCATCAGCATACTTTACAAGTAATACATCATCAAGAACAGATTTAATATTATAACCGTAAAAAACGGAATTGAAGCTATTTTTTGGAAGTTCAGACAGATCAAGCAGACTTTTTTGTGTTGGTAGAAGATCAATATTTGCAGGCATACTGTAATTTAATTAGATGTTATGCTTTATCAATGTCTGCTTGCTGTAAGGTGCCAATATAATTGCGTATTTCGCGTTGTGAGAGCTCTATATTTTTTGCAATTTGCGCAATAATTTCGTCATCCTTTAGGTCTTTAGGTTCCTTAGTTTTCTTAAAATATGTTATTTTCTTGGCCGACACACGAGGAAATGTGGCACAGAATAATGCAAATAGATCTTTTTTAGATTCAAAAACGCCAATATATTTGTTCAGCGTGTTTGATACTTTGGCAAGTTCAGATGAATACATACTCAACCAGCGATTGACTAAAAACGGTTGAAACTCTGACTCTTCGTCTATTGAATTGAGACAGTTTTTATTCTTTGTGAATGCAATATTTGAAATAAAATCAAATATGGTCATTAGCTAATGACTTTTGAAGTCGCAATAAAAATGTCATCATTAAGCTTGTAGAAAAGCTCAACTACTTGCTTCATGAATTCAATTGATTGGCCGTCTGTAAGATTAGTCGAGTAAGCAAAAGCAGGCGCTTTCTTTCCAGCAACAACATTAATACCAGTATGACCAAGAGCCACATTGTTGGAAGAATATGTGATGCTCACGCTGCATTTGCCCTTGGGCTGTGTAACACCACCTTGTGTGTGTTCCTTGTGCACAATTAAATCATCACCATTCACTTCAATTGGTGTGCTGAGATACTGAGTGCTCAAGATGTTAGCTATTTGTGTATTGAATAGTCTCTGCCATGCAACTGCTCCAAATGGATCCAGGTTGGGTATCTCCCAAAGAAAATTAATTGCATCATCGCTGTAAATGTAGTCATTGTTTAGGACGTCTTCTGTGTCAATCATTCCGTCTGCTTCAACATGCATGGGTGAACGGAAAGCAATAATATTACCAATTGGCAGAGTTCTTTCACGAAAAAACTTATATGCAAATCTGGAGTGAAGTAGCTTACCATCATATACCTTAACGTCATTTAAAATCATGTTACAATAATAATGTATTGTTTGGAAAACTCAAGCATCTTTTATTACTATTTTTTTGAGACGCGCTAGTGCTGCAGGTCCATGGCCAAGTGAAGGTGGCATGCCAACAATGTTGAACGATTCAAAGAAATTTATGTTGGTGAAGAACCGCTGCACATTGTTTTGTAAGCATTTTGCATTTACTGCACCTTCTAGTCTGTATGCATCAAGGTGATCAATGAATGATGCATCATACATTTTATCAAGAAAATAATCTATGTCACAAATAAAAGCGGAGAAATCCATTACGTAATTATTAGCAGGCTCAATGTCACGTGCATGGGTTTTGTGTAATATGATATTATTTGTAACTTGTATACTGTCAACTGGTGATATGCCCTTGTGCTGGGCATATGCGTTTATTTGTGTATTATCTTCAAGACGATTGAGTAAATTTATATGTTTAACTTCTGGTGTATTTCTGTAGAAAGTAATTAACGTTTCAAAATCTTTAAAATTTGTATGTGTAAAGAATTCATCATCCTGCACCCACAACACATCAGAAATGCCTTTTTCTTTTAAATGATGCATGTGCTTTAATATTGTGCTTCCAAAACTCATATTTTTATAAACAAAAAATTCACAGTCTGGTAATACGGTTTTGATTTGTTGTGCTAAGGTTTTGCAGTGCTCAACGTCCATGTTATGAAAATTGAGTGTTTGATAATCAAGCAACTGCATAGCATTAATTTTTCCCGAATTTTTACATAATGCTTCAATGAGAAAATCTCTGCTCTTACCATCACTGCCTGGTGACCAATGTGAGTTTCCCTTGTATGTTTGGGTAAAATTAGCAATACGCTTCATTAACTATGCTATTCAATGGCTTCTGTGACAGTGTCATTATACTTGTAAGTTCTCATGAATTTATCTATGTGATGGCTTGTTTTTGCTTCTTGATTGATTTGTGATGCCCAAGCCCAATCCTCACCATACATTAGGTCTGGAAAGTGGTACTTCTGTGCCAAGGTCCTCTTCCAGAAACAACAGTGCCATGGTGGCCGCTTTGCATCTGGAATCTGTACAGCGTCATTTTTCGGATAGCCAAGTTCAAAGGTCAATTCATACCGCGGTGAATCATTTATATACACATACTCTTTGAAAGTAATAACGTCCACCTCAGGATGCGCGTCAATTGCTCTCACAGCTTCCTCAATATAAAAATCATGTACCATGTCGTCATCATCCATGAAAGCAACAAAATCACCACGTGCAATATATAGCAATGATTCGCGCTTGAATCCTATGGAGCGTTTTTTATTGTCCAGCAATACTAGCAGCTCAACATCATTAGGATTGGATAATTTATTAACTTGTTTTTCAAGACAATTAAACAACTCAAGCATCTTGCCTGCCACTCTGTTGGGTGTGGAAGGTATCAGGATGGAAAGCTTTGGTTTTGGAGAGTGTTTGCTCATTTTTGTTTACCACAATCGACCTTTGTCCAGTCAGGGTCAATGTTGAGATATTTACCTAGTTTTTTTACAGCTGCAACTCTTTCGGGGGCAAGGTCATGCCAAAGCTGATCACTTATCCTGTCGTGATTATCTGAAAGCATTCTATCAGCTGTGCTGTCTTTTTTTCTGCCTCCGTAAATCCAGTGATTGTGTTGAATGTGCATATCACGTCGGTACTTTATTCTGTCAAATGCATTAAACGTTTGATACATCCATTGATCAGACCAATTGATTAAGAAGTCTTCCTTGCAGAAATAACCAAGCACTTCATAATATTTTCTATGTACAAAAGCATTAACGCATATTTCATCCCGATCGCGATGCCCGTCATAGCAATGCACAAGCTTGATGTTATCTGCAGGGCAATTTGTTTTGTTAAACTCTTTCAAAATTTCTTTATCCCAATCTGGTGTCATGAAGATCATGTCATCACCTACATAACCAAACAGCTCATTGTCTGTATTAGCAGCTAAAATATTCCATATGCGATTAATACCAATGAACTTTCCATCATTTTTAATATCAACAATACGTACAAATGGTATTGCTTGAGCAATTTTATGAACAATGTCTCGCTTGGGATCGTCTTCATCAACACCAAAAACAAGCTCCACATTATTGATGTCACTCACTGAGGTCATAATGGAGCTAATGAGTGTTAGCTTGAGATTCAATCTTTCTCTGCTTGGTACAAGCAAACTTATTTTCATTTTGGTTTTATGGATCTAAGAAATTTGACAACATCTTCCTTGGTCGTATCTGGCACACAACCTTGCCATGCAGGCATGTATCCATGTTTTTTCTTAAACCACTCAGCTCCTTTTGTGAGGTTTTCTTGCCAATCTTTTCTTGGCCTTATGGTGCTACTCTTTTCAGAACATTCGATTTCATCTATGTAATCCATGCTATTGGCCAGATCTGGCCAATTCCAGTATGGTGTAGAATACCCGGCTCTGAATATACGATAATCATGATCCACATGATCAAAAGCGTTGAGAAAATCCTCATCTATTAAACCAACCTTTTCAAGCACTTCTCTGGTGTAATAGCAAAATGCACCAACACTGGCAGGATTAATGGCCACCTTTATGCTGCCATAGTCAACAACAAACCGTGGAGTTGGTTTGCCACCAGATATGTTATTTTTATTTGCAGGCCCATGATAGGCAAAATTAAAGTGCTGTATGCCTGTTAAATTTCGTGCTTCTATGTATTTGTCAAAAACAGCAGGATCTTTAACAACAATATCATCTTCAATAACAAAGATGTGATCGCAATTTTGCTCAAGCAGATATTTGAATGCTTTGTTTTTTGTTTTGCCAACACCAAGGTTTTCCTTGTTGTGAATGTATTCGAATTTACGCATGCTATGCAATCTTCCAACATCTTCAAAGTCAGCACCATCATTAACAACAACAAGCTCAACGTTTTGCGGTATTGATTTGAAGCATTTTACAAAGAACTTGGGTCGATTGCATGTAATTATACCTACTCCAATCTTTTGCATATTCAGATATATTAGTATAAATAACAGAGATGGCAATCAATACTTCAAACAGTAACATAGTAAGCATAACAAATTTACCACAAACACAGGAAGCTGTTAATGGTGATTTGTTAATCATACAGACAGACAATGGACTGCAAACCATTGATTTTGAGAATTTTAATGCTGTAAAGACTGATGCTTCAGGAAACGCGACTGTCATAGGCAGTCTCTCTGGTACAAATTGTTACTTTACAAACGTTAATGCACTGTGCACAGTTGCCAGTTTAAACTATGCATCAAACAATCAAGCAGGCATATTTGCTCCAACTGATTATTATAACAGATTCACAATTAATGGTGGTATTGTAACCAGCGCATCATATGTGCTAGGCTCACCAGAGTACCAACACATAAACAACACTGTATTGCCTGCATTAACTACATTTCAAAACACACTCTACAAGATTGTAGTGGATGAATCAAGCACAGATGCTGGTCAAAATTTTGTTACTGTTCTAGCAAACAATGCATCACAACAATATTATCTTGCCGGGTTCTTTAGCAGATATCCTACTGTTTCTCCAGGTTCCATACAACCACAACATTTTACGCTAATGACAACATCACAACTGTCCACCTTTCCATATGTTAATAATGTCATTAATGATGGGCTGAATGGATTAACATTTACTGTGAATACCGGGTACAGGGTGCCTCAGGACACATCGTTTTACTGGAGATTGTTGTATACTTATACAACAGTATAAGACAATGCTTTCTCGAGTTGAACAAGTCGTTGACGGAGACCTGTTTGTCATTCAATCTGGTGATTTTACTAAAGCTATTGATTTTACAAATATTAATCTCCTAAAGACAGATGTTAATAAAAATGCCACGGCTGTAGGTAACTTGTCTGGACACAGCAGTTACATTGAATCTTTTTCTGCAATAAATACAATCACAAGCAATACATTCTTTGCAAATGGATTGTCTGGTGTGTCTTTAAGCGCAAATTTCAACAACACATTCACCATTAACGGTGGAATGATTACAAGATCCACAAGTGTCACCGGTTCACCAGAATATGTGTTGCTCACAACCACCACCCTGTCAGCACTCACAACTTATCAAAACACATTGTACAGATACATAGTTGATGAATCAAGCAGCTCTGATTGGATCAATCCAAGCTTGAAGTATATGACTGTTTCACAGAGCACCAACACAGCAACATATGTATTATCCGGCTTTTTTACACGCAATCCTCGTCTCACATTGGGCGAGCTCAAGCCATTTCATTTCTTCTTCACACCTGTTGTCACACTCTCCAGTCAGCCGTTTGTAACAGAAATAAGTGCCGACATCCACAACAATTTGGTTTTTAAAATAAGCACCGGTTACCGCGTCAAATATCAAACACCCTTGCTGTGGCGTGTGTTTTATTCGGAATTAATTTGAGTGGAATAAGAGTGCTTTGTTGAGCTTCACCAAAGCTTTGCGAGGATGTATGCCTTCATCAAGTAGCCGTTTGTACTCAGCTCTGAAAGCTTTGACAAATGTCTCTGATAATCTGAAGTTTTTTGGGTAAAACTCTCTTTTAACTGTCTTGATGTATTTGAAGCTTTCCAGAAGCTCTTCATACTTGTCATTGAACTGTGCCATGTTATTATTTAAGGCTAGTGATGATTCTTTTTGTGACTGCCGCTTCAAATTTTTCATCTTTCAAGATACCCTTTTGCATGTTCAAGAGTTGCTCCATTTTACTCAAGTTCTCTGTGTCCAAGATGCTCTTACCCTCATCAATAAGATCTCCTTGATTGTCAATGTAAAGTTTACACATTTCTACGCGTTGCTCAGGATTGCCAAAGATTTCTATCATGGGCGGTCTGTCATCTTCTTTCATGAATGGACAAACACCTTTGGACATCAGGTTGCGTGCTATGGCTTTGAATATGTTATCAATTTCCTCAATAAATTCTTTGTCAAGCTCTCTGTTTTCTTTTATTTCCAGCTTAACCGGTGCAGCTCTGGTGATGGGGATGAACAGTATTATGTCAATTGCGCGCATGCTTTCTTGCACAAGAGGAATGCATTTGTCAATAAATTTTTTATCAATATCTGAAGCTTGTTTTTCTTCACTCCACAATGAATACACCAAATTATCTAGTGGACAGCGATCGAATATAATTTTGTCACCTTTGGATGTTTTTTGAATGTCATCAATGAGACAGTTCAAAATCTTCCATTGTCCATCCTTATCAACTTTTTTATTAATGTTAAGCTTTTCATCCTTGAGAACTTTTCTGTATGATTCCTGAGAACGATTGTAAGCAGGCCAGTGTTTTATAAAATCATTTATAAACGTAGTTTTACCTTGGCAAGATGTACCTGATATGGCGATTCTCATGTTATACTTTAAGAGCTTTGTTCCAAATTACAAGCTGCAATCTGGGGCTGAATTTAAAATTATGTTTCTTGCAAAACTCAGCAACCATGGGACATTTTTCAGTGTGTTCATCTCTGCTGCCACAACAGGGCATGAGCCAAATACGATCTGTTGGTACTTTACAATCTTGCACGTATTTTTCGAGAATTTCATTCACTTCATCTTCACCGCTAACAACAAATTTAAATCCAGACTTATTTTGAGCATGCCACTTCAGCACTTCCGGTTTGTATCTTTTTTCAACAGGGTCACCATTGTTGCTTAATTTTGGTGATGTAGTAAACGTAGCACCCCAGTCTTTCCATTGTTGATCAGGTAATATTGTTGCGTTGGTTTCAAAATCAATCTTTGGTACGTAGCCGAATCTAAAAATATATTGATCTACAAGTTCTAGAAGGGCTTTCTGCTGAATAAGCGGCTCACCGCCGGTAATTTTCCAGATAGCACCATCCCTTAAATGACATTGATAACCACGTTGCGTCATGTAATCAAATACTTCATCAAAGGTCATTCTATTTTTTACTGACCAGCTAATGAAACTATCACATCCATTGGGTGCATCTGCAGATGCAAAACCTTTGCATGTCAAGTTGCACATGGACAGACGCATAAATACTGAAGGACACCCAACATATTCACCTTCACCTTCCAGTGTATAAAATATTTTGTCGTCGCTTAGGAAGATAGTTTGATCACTCATATGCTTGTACTCTATTATAGTGTATTTTTATAATAATCAATAGTTAAATCTAATCCTTCATCAAAAAAATCAATCTGAGGCTGCCAGAGCAGCTTGGTCTTTATTTTGTTGGAATTAATTTCATACTTCAAGTCGTGACCCTTTCTGTCTTCAACAAATGTAATTGTATCTTTGCTTTTGCCTAATTTATTCAGGACATGTTCAACCAGATCTATGTTAGCCACGGTGCAACCAGTGCCAATGTTGTACACTTCACCGGCAATGCCTTTGTTGAGCACACACAAGATGGCATTGCAATGATCCACCACATGAATCCATTCTCTCACATTTCTGCCATTGCCATAAACTGGTATCAATTGATCTGTTAATGCATTGGTTATGAGCTTAGGGAGCAATTTTTCTTTATTTTGCCTGGATCCATAGTTGTTGCAACACCTGGTAATGCAGGTGTCCAGATTGTAAGTTTTGAAGTAGCTGTTCACAATGAGATCAGACGACGCTTTGGTGGAGGAGTACACAGAACTTGGATCAAGTGTTGTGGTCTCTACAAAAGCTTGTTGTTCTGAATTATCAATGGATCCATACACCTCATCTGTGCTCACATGCACAAACCGCTTGATGTTGCTTTTTCTGGCAAATTCCAACATGTTGAAAGTGCCCAGAACATTGGTTAAAACGAATATGTCCGGTCTATGTATGCTGTTATCTACATGCGACTCAGCTGCCAAGTGAATCACGTAATCAATGCTATCTATGTATGGTGAAACACAGGCCAGTTGCTCACTCTTGGATATGTCCACTTTATGAAAAAATAAGCGCATGTTATGAGACATTTTCTGTTTAAAATGCAAATTTGCAGCATATGTTTCATTATCAAAGCAGTGTACATTTGCGTCTGTTTTTTGCAGGAGCACTTCTATCAAGTGTGAACCAATGAAACCCAGGCCACCTGTAACAACAATGTTCATTATGTTGATAATATAGGTTATAAAAGAAGATTATCCAGAATAAATACATGTAGATGTCGAAAAAGAATAGACAGCTCAAGAAAGCTGTTAAACCCAAAGATGAAAATGGTATCATAAGAAATGACATATTTCTTAACTTTAGAATTGATCAGAAATTTCATTTAAATGACCATCACAAATCTTTCGTTGAAAAAGCCATGGATGAAGCATCACAAATTTTATTCTGTGATGGACCTGCAGGGTCTTCCAAGACATATCTAGCTGTGTATGTAGCATTGACCATGCTCAAGGACAAAAAGATAGATGAAATTGTGTACATCAGAAGCATTGTGGAATCTGCAACACGCAAATTGGGCAGTCTACCAGGTGAAGTGGATGAAAAGTTCAAACCATGGAGCATACCTCTTGTGGAGAAATGTGATGAGTTAGTAGGTAAACAAATAACAGAAATGTTATTTGAGAGTGATTATTTGAAGAGCATACCAGTGAATTTTCTGCGTGGTGCCACATTCATGAACAATGTGGTGATAGTGGATGAAGCACAAAATCTGGAGCACAGCGAATTGGTTACTATTCTAACGAGATTTGGTAAAAACTGTAAACTGTTTGTTATAGGTGATTCACTTCAATCTGACATACAAAAATCTGGATTTGCAAACATCATGAAAGCTTTTGATACAGACCAAAGCCATGACAATGGCATACATGCATTTCATTTCACTGAAGATGACATAACCAGAAGCAAGCTACTCAAGTTTATTGTCAAGGTAATCGCGAGCATCAAATTTAAGTGATTTCTTTTTCAAATTGAGATATATGTCCTCAATAGCTTTGTAATCGTCTTTTAATTCTTTTTCTGCTTTCTTGGGCAGAAAATCACTTATCTCACCACCATACAACTGCTGCTTGGTTTCTGCATCCATCACTGGCCCCAGCTGGTACCTCCAAACAAATTGGAATAACTCGTGGTGGTGACGTTACCCACACGTGCACCTTGCGATGCAGGGGGTGGAGCATTCTTGAGAATGTTTGCCACATTTATGCCTGTTTCTGCAGCCACATCTTCTAAGAAATCTTTCACTTGATTGATGGGTGCCTGTATGGTGGTGGCCACAGTGTTGCCTGTTTGCTGAGGTGTAATAACAGAATCAAAAGAAACAATGGCAGAGTTTTTATCATGTTCCCACACTTCCACTCTCTCCACCCAGCATCTATTGTTTGTAATGCCTCTCACATGTGCATCAGCCACATCAAAGCAATATTCTGCTGTTCTTTCAATGCCAACACCTTTGGACATGACTCTCAAATCACATGCACCTGTTGCATGCAATTGCTTGAATGTTTCCAACAAGGGATCATCTGCTGCAATGCATAATGTATGATCAAATTGTTTTGCAAATACTTGCTTGAGAGCCTTTAAGCCACCAAAATCAACCACCCAATTTCTTTCATCCAATCGATTGCATGCAAACTGAAATTTCGCGACTAGTCTGTATCCATGTATAAATTTGCAGTGACTGTCTGCCTTCCATTGTCTAAAAGCGCAACTACCCAATTCAATAATTTTTGTACTTTCGTATTTCATATGTTTATTGTATACCTTAATATCACTATATCAACATCAAATGCATGAGGTGTAGTAACTGTCTTTTCTATATCCTGTATTATTATAAGGGTGTTTTTCTGGAAATCAACTGTTATTTGACTGTGCCTTGAATGTTATTTTGCATGCAATACTCTTCTGCTGCTTCTTTTGTGGCAAATATAAGAGGCATATGCGCCTCATTCAGGATGACATTGCCATCTGCATTCACAATGTAGAAGCCTCTCTTGGTGAAACTTGTTAACTTGGACATGCAGTTATTTATATGACTGGTGTTGCACTTACCACAGCCTTGTCAATCTTTAAAATCTTATATTTTTGCACCCGACCTTGTTGACTAACTATGGAGAACACTTCACCCTCCTTGGGATTTGCTGGTGCAGCTGCAGGTGTTTGTGACATGGGTGCTGTCACAGATCCTGAGCTGGTGCCACTGCTGCCAGCAGGTGTTGCTGTGCCTCCAGTTACTGTGCCGGCTGCTTGCATGCTGCCAGCCGTTGTCTGCTGTGCCGGTGTGCCTGGTCTGGATTTCATGAGAAGGGTATCCACAAACGTTTTGTCAAAATGTTCTACTTTGTCATGCTGCTTTTTAAGCTCTTCATCTTTCTTCTTTTGTTCTTCTTCTCTGCGATTTTCACCCTTGGCTAGACCACCTTGCAATGCATTTAACCCTCTGCCTATTTGCCCCCTGCCCATCACAGCTGTGGTTATGGCTTTGGGTGCATTCACAGCTGCAGCTGCAGCACCAACCCAATTGGATGGCTTGATCAAGCCTTTGCCTATCTTGCGAAGAAAACCATCTTCATTAAGAATGACGCTCACTAAATCGTTAAATTCAAGTTTCTTCATCTGATAAAAATCCTCTGTATAAGTCTGCCAGCTTGTCTCCTGTGTACCCACATTGACGAATGATGGTCTCCACATCACACAAGCTGTTTGTATTATTTATCTGTGCTATGATGGGATCATTCATTATTTTTCCATCTTTAAGCAATTGCCTGATCAGGTATTCTTTGAAGCAGCAAAATGAATCATAATCTGCTTCTGCAGCTATGGCCTCAATGAATTCCATAGGAATTGTCTCAATGCTCATTTCTGGGGAAAGCACCAGAATCTTCAAATGACCTTTGCCTTCTTCCAATACATATCCTTCATAACCATCCACTTTTGTGAAGTCAGCTTCAGCACTCACTTGTGCTGGATCCACCTTGATGCGTATGCGTTTCAAAGCTGTCTTCTTTAAGCTCTCTAATATTACATAATTGTATTTCATATCATTATTTCTTTACACATCATAGAATATGCACACTGCTTCATTGCCAAAATTCTTAATGGCCACGCGCACTTGAGACAAGGTCACTTTGCCAGTGGTTGATGCATCAGATACAGGCAGGAACAAACCTGTTGTCGGTATTAAATCACCTAATGCGGATATTGTCACATCAGCCATACGTAATATTATTTATGTTGATCTGGTTACATCTTATCATATAATATATATATGTCCAATGTAAAACTTGCTTTCGCTAATCACAATCATCCTCATACTCAAGAAGAAAGAGATCAAATCATTGAAAGAGCATCTAAGGCTTATGAAGCTTACATGGATGCTTTAGGATATGATTGGAGAAATGATCCTAACAGTGACAACACTCCGCACCGAGTGGCCAAGGCTTTTGTGGAAGACTTTGCATGGGGTTGTTACAGCTTGCCTCCCAAAATCACCGCTTTTGATAACATTGATCAATATGATGGCATGGTGTGTCAAAACAACATCAAATTAACTTCATTGTGTTCACATCATCATGCACCCTTCACTGGAGTGGCTCATGTGGCTTACATCCCATCCAAGGAAGGCAAGGTCATTGGTTTGAGCAAGCTCAACCGGGTGGTGGATTGGTTTGCTCGTCGTCCACAGGTGCAAGAAAACCTCACCATGCAAATTCATGCACACATTGATTTGGTGTGTGAGAAGAACAATGGTGTGGCAGTGCTAATTGAAGCCAATCACACATGTTGTTCCAATCGTGGCATCCGTCATGATTCCACCATGCGCACAGCCAGAATGTCTGGTGCGTTCTTGGATAACAATGACAATTCCAGAGCTGAGTTCTACAAGTTTGTAGAGTTTGCGCAGAATTAATTAACCTGCTATTTCCATCAAAGTGATGGTGGATGTTCTGTTGCTGCCAGGATTGGAAGTGCATCCTCTACCGCCATTATTTCGACAGCCTTGACCATAATAAGTATAGGCTTGATTTTGTGTAGTTGCTCCGCTGTCTAACCATTGAAAGGTTACAAAATTATATATCTGTGTGTTGACACTCCCTCCTACTCCAAATCCGCTGGCACCAGCATTTACAGCAGTGTATATGACAGATGCGTCTCTTACAATGCGAAAACCATAGCCTGTGTCTTGATCTGTAAAAATATGCTGGTTTATGGTTACAAGTATCTTTGAATTGGCACCCTTAGTTGTTATAGAATTAGAGATTATATTAGCATAGTTGGAATCATGTCTAACTTCAGTTGATGCTGTATTAAACACAACTTGTAATACTGTGCCTGCTACATTCAATCTGGTGGCTGTTATAGGCCCTTCCGCATATATACCCCCGCCCACTACTTGTAATTGCTTACCTGCAGCCAGTGTATGTATTCTGCAGTTACCGCCTAAATTATCTATCTGAACCCCGCCAAATCCTCCCGAACCTTGCAACTGTATTTCACCACCTTCTCCTACATCGTTCTGTTTTCTAACAGTTAAATAATCAGAAGTTATAACACCAGCAACATCTAATTTTTGCGTAGGGCTAGCTGTACCTATACCTACATTACCTGCATTAACTAAAATATTTGTAGGGTTGACTTTCTTTGTTACACCACCATCAGAAAATGGTATAGAAGCTGTGCTGCTTGGTGAATCTGCCGGTAATGCATCTATAGTTACATCAGCCATGTTATTTTATTTCCTTGTTCACATCAATCACTGCATTCAGTTGCTTCAGAAACGGTTCACCAATGAGAATAGGATCTTGATTTTCTGAACGATCAGCAACACTGAATGTCACATCTTTGTATGCTTTGCCATTGATCTTGATGTTGAGCTTCACTGTGGGCCTGTCTTCCTTTACACCACTGCCAATGTGTATCTTTATCTCACCATCTCTAGGTGCAGTCATTTTTTTTCCACCTACAGTTGTAAAAGAGACGTTTTCACCTTCTTGTGAAATATCCACCCCATGGATCACATTGTACGCTTCATTGCCACTGTCCACCTTGGCTTTGACCACACCCAATCCTTCCACATCGATGACTTCATCCACACCCAACACAGGTTTATTGTAGAAATCCTTGAATGGCTGCATAGTAATACTTATTATAATGGCAATAATTTCATTGTATTTGAATAAATAATTACATGTTCCATAAGGACTATCATCAGTTGAATGACATCTACAATCTGCAGATTGTCAAAGAAAGTGTTGGCCTTGGACCACAAGCAGACAATGAGAATGTAATACCTTCACCAACAAAAATACAGGGCTTCAAAGTGCCGCAGAGAGATTGTGATGGAGAGAGTGAAGATTGTGAATCATGCGATAGTGCCATGGCAACACAAGATGGATTGGAAGACACAGAAAAGAATGATTACATGTCCAAACAGCTTTTGTTTAGAATTTTTAAACTGTCAGCAATGCTGCATGATATCATACGCAAAGGTGGTGAGGTGGAAGCATGGGTATTGAGCAAGCTCACCAATGCACATGATGACCTGGAATCAGTTTTTGATTACAAAGATTATGAAGCAGCGCGCAGTCAGATGGAAATGATGGGTGTGGAAGAGAACAATGAAGAAGACCTGTATGCAGCCATTGCAAAAGGTGGGGATTCATTGGTCAATCAGTTGAGGTCTGTGTTGAAAAAAGAATCCAGAGAAACACTTGAAAAGGTGTTGATGGAGACCATTGTGTTGCTTGAAAACAAAACTTAACTCAGCTTGGTATTGAATAAATTGTAAATGCCCTGGTCGTACTTGCCCAATGTGTCTTTGATGTATTGCTTCCTTGTTGCTTCATCTGCTGTCTTGTACATGTTTCTTAATTCTGTGGCACTAGTGATGCTCTTGCCACCCACATTGAACTGTACAGTGCCTGGTGCATATATGTAGCCATGCCCACCTTGTTCTTTGAAAGGCTCCAGTTCATTCAAGCTTTTGAATGGCTGGAAATAAGATGCAGAGCCATCCTTCTTTGGTTTGAATGAAAATCTTGCATTCTCTCTCATGTCTTTTTCACCAACAATGTAAACCACTTTCGCAACATTTTGATCATATTTTTTCAACACTTCAATGGGTCTGTAAGGTTGTGGTGTGAGTGCAATCTCATTCTCTGGTATGCCTGTGGCTTGGATGATCTGCTTTTTCTCTGCAAAATTAAAAGGATAACGATCTGGCTCCTTGACATTGCTCTGTGTTGCATCTGCTGTGGCCACATAAAAATCTGCACCTGGAAATTTTTGCTTGGCAGCATCATAAAGCTTCTTATGGCCCACATGAAATGGTTGAAATCTTCCCGGAAAAATAACAACCAGATTGTTCTTTTGTTGTTGCAGTATCTGTTCTATTAGCACATCAAATTTCATATGTTCATTCCTGGTGTCAATGTCATTCGCCCACCCTCCTTACCACCCAATGGATTTGTCTGATAATTTGTCCTGTCTTGCACTCGGTTGGTGTTTGCAAGTTGACCCCGGATGCCTTCTTCTTGTTCCTGTGTTTTGAGTTGTTTGATGCGCCCTGTCTCTTTGCCTGTGAAAAAATTGCCTGTTATTTTCAATGGATTCACTGATATGTTTGCATCTCTGATAACAATGCCCTCTTGTGTACCCACACTGCCCAATTCTGAAGTTGCTGCATCCTTTATCTTTTGGCCCATCATGATGGTTGCATGCACCATCACTGCACCATCAATGGCTTTTTGATAGTCCTTGTCATTTGCACCCAGATAATGATTCAAAGGCACACCTGCAGACATGCTCTTATAATTCTCCAAACTCATTGCACCAATGGATTTGCCAGATGCCAGCTTGATCTTGTCAGCACGAGGATTCTTTGCCTTGCTCAACCAGTCCTTCAGAGGATGTGCTTGTATGTTGCGTGAATCATAACTTACAGAAAACTTGGAATTTAATTCTGGATTAAAATCAATCTTGTTTGTCAAAGTAACAGCAAATTCATTAACAACATCAAAACCATGTTTCTTAGCAATGGGCTTGATAGTTTCTATGAATGATTGCAAAGCCTTTTTATCATACGACACTTCGCGTGAAGCGCGACTCACACTTCCGCGAATGGGGCTCTTCACTTGCACTATTTCATTCAATCCATGGATGGCAAGAAAATTATTCACATAACCAATCACGTTTGTTGCACCTTTGACAAACTCCATGTTGAAAAGAATGGTGTTATTATCCCACATCTTCAACTGTTTGAGTTGTTTTTCTACAGAAGGAAGCGCTTGATTAAAAATCTCCAACACTGTCTTGCCTGTGTCTCTCATGCCATGTCCCTCAGGAAAACGCAAGGCAAGCTTGTCAATGGTAACACCTTCAACGTCCTCAGGTTTGTTGGAACCACGATCCATGGCAAATTCTTTATTGCCTTTGCTGTTGGTGATGAGTTTGATGGAAGCATTCACACCATCAATTTTTACTGCAGACGGCTTTTTGGTCAAGCTGATGGCTATTTTATTGAAGATGTTAATAAGATCTCTGCCGCTATTGACATTAGGCAGATCAAAAGGATGTGCCATATGTCCAGCAACTCCGCCCTCAAGCAGAAACTGTTTAAACGTCATCATTATATCTTAAAGGTTGCTGGTAGCCTGTGACCACCTCTGTCAAATTGTAAATTGCCAACATTTGTTGTAAACCATTTTCCAATTTCAGATAATTTTTTACCCGAGCATGTAAGTCCAAGCCCTGTCGCCCGGTTTGAGTCAATAAAACAATAATAGTTAAAGTTAGCTAATACCTGATACTCTCTTAAGGCAAGACCTATTGCTACAATAACAGGGTCAATACCGGTCTTTAATTCCACATCTAACTCATTATCAAAATTATTGTTCTGCAGACCTACTTCTCCAAAAACAATGTATTTTATTGCACTCTTTGGATCTGTTTTAATAGTTTTTTTAAAAAAATCTCCTTTTTTTGCTGTACCATGTTCAGAAGTATATCTAATTTCAGTAACAGGATGTATTCTTGCTTCTGTACCTTTTAATTCTATTCTAAGCTCTCCTAACGACACATCTCCTTTTTCTGAAGGCATTCCTCTTCTTTTCTGTATAGACATTTTTCTACCGTTACCAAAAAATGCGAGAACAACTTCACCAGGACCTGACACTTCACTACGACTACCATGCCCTGCAGATCCACCTTGTGCTCTTAATCTCATCAAATTTAACAACTCATCAGATTTATTGGTAATATTCTCTACAGCTGTATTAAAGCTTTCCGAAAGAATATTTGATATATAGAAAATCCCTTCTTCAGCTATAGACCTTTTAAATATACCCTGACACTTATCAAAGTTTTCTGTAGTAATTTTCATCTGCGTATCTTGAATAAAATCAAAAATAGGATTAAGATTCTCTGTAGTAATATTTGCATCTTTTAATCTCTTTTCTATTAACCGGTTGGTATCTATAGCACTCTCAGAACCTCTACTCAGAACGGGCTTAACAATCTTATTAAAATAATCGACTTCAATATTACCTACAAATTGTTGTTCATTTTTTGAAGGATCTTTTACGTAAAGTTGTACATAAGCTGAATTTGGGGCAGGAGGCGGGGCATCAGCTATAGCTTCCATTAACCAATTAATTGTCTGTCTAGGCAAAGGCGGTAACGACTTTGCAAAACTTTCGCTTAAATAAATATCCTGCAAGCTTCGATATTTTTGCATGTTATTTTAACTTTGGATCGTTGCTGTAGTTTTGCATCATGTCAAGAATTTGTTTGTACTTCACCATGAAATTCTTCTCATTAATTGAATTCACAAATTTTAAAACGTTAGGATTGGATACCCTCGCATCATTATCACCAGCACTCTCACTTGTTGAAATGGCATTTTCAATTTGCTCTCTCATTTCATATGCATTCTCCTTTGTGATGGGTGTTGTAAACAGAGTATCAACTGACCCAGCCGGCACATTCATCACCAATGCTTTGGCAAGCAACCTCACCATGTCCACATAACCCTCAGGTGGAACAGCTACTGGTGCAGCTTTTGCAGGCAATGCTGATGGTTGTTCAGCTTGTGGAGCAGGTGCAGCAGCATCCTGTGGCACTGGTTCCTGTTCATTCAGAAGAGATCTATATCTTATCAAGCGGTCATTAAAGGTCATATTATTATTTATTACTTTAAACAATCATAAGTTGTTTTGCTTTGAGTTTATCAAAATAATCTTTGCTTAGAAACACCAGATCATTGCGTTTTGTAAACGTCAACACCCTGTTAAACGTATACTTTTCATAATCAACACTATCAACATATGATCGAAGACTATTAACAAGCTCTACACCACGTCCATCCTTCTTATCCATGAGATGCTGCAGAAAATCATATGAAATGTTTGTAATAAAAACTCTGATGGGCAATATGATCTTTATGCGTCTCATTACTTGCTCCACAACATGTTGCACTTCATCTTCTTTGAAATAGTTGAAAAGCTCCAAATCCGACATTTGTGTGTTATTAAAATATATGATTGTCTTCTCCTTTGACTTGTCATGCAATAAAAATTCACACAGACTGAAGATCATATGATGATAAAAAAACTTTTTTGCATGTGATGTTATTCTGCCTTTGAACAAATCAAAACGATGCAGATCGTTAATTAAACCAACTTCAATTTTCTTGATAAAAATAGAGTTAAAGTCGATTATGCGAAAATTGTATTGCTTGAACTCAAGTTTTTTAAGCATGCCACATTATGAATGAAAATTACAAGCTAATCAAGAAAATTCTTTGGAGGGCGGCCAATTCGCACGTTGATGATGCCATTGTAGTAATCATCTCTCAACAGAACACTCTGCTGCAATTGTTCTTTAATTTCAAAATAGGCCAATTCCCATTTGGAGCCACATGCACGCAAGATTTTAAATACAAATTTATCTTTGCCATATTTAAGTATATCTTCATTCAACACATTGGACGAGCTTGTGTATGCTCTCCAATCAGATTCCTTTATCTCAATGCGCTTGTTCTTGTTTCCCTTCAATGGCTTTCTCTTTAGCTTGGATTTGCATTGTTTTTTGCCAATGTACTTCTTGCCAGTAACTACATTTGTTATTTCGTAAATGAAACCAAACGTATTTTCATCCACAACAATGCCTTCAGAGAGTAGCCAATGACCAAGATCCATGTGTGTATTTAGCTAGCAAGCCATCAAATGCTAAGACCTGGTAGTGCTCGTCGCTGTATTATGAATTTGTCTTTTTTCTTTTTTCTTTTTTTTGCACCCAATGCTTTTGGCATTCTGGCATCACCTGGTGCATATGCATCATCATTTTGTGAGGGAAATTGGTTACCAAAATCACCTATGGGAGCCAAAGTGCCAGTGCCAAAAGCGCTCTCTGCGCCACCTGCAACATTGTCTTCTTCAAGAAGCTTGCAAAATTTTGATTCAAATAAACTCATTGATTTCATATGGTTGTATACTATTATTTAAGTTAATGTTACTAGAAGATTACATAAAAGAACTTGAAAACGATTTGAAGATAGATGAGCTTATTCTCAAGGATTATCAGCTAAAACTACCAGGCATCAAGCACAAATGGGCCGGCAGATGCATCAGACACAAATTGCAAATCAATGAGTTATGCAAAAAACGCGAATTACTAAAGCGCACACTAGTAGACAAAATACAAGAACAAAGCCCGGTAAAATTAGCAACACCCATCATTGAAAGAACTGCAGCAAAGCATAGTGAGGTTGTTGAAATAGACACACAAATAAAAGAATTAGAACTCATCATTGAGTTATTGGAAAAGTCTGAAAGAACACTCAGCTCCACATCTTATGATATTAAGAATCTCGTTGATATCATTAAGCTTGAAATGACATGATTAATTTTTCATTCGACCCTGCCAAAGGTGTTGGCATTGTCTCTGGTGATAAGTTGGAAGAAATAAGAGAAGCATTTTCTGTTAAAAATGAAGCTGCCTTTTTCATGAGAAAAAGATATGGGCGGTTCATGCCTCAGAGAACATATGCCATAACACCAACAGGCAGATTTGATCCTGGTCTGTATTTTGAAATAAGAAAATATCTCAACAACAATCAATATGTTGGAGAAGTGAAGACAGATGAATCATTGTTGGAAGTGATTGTGCCTGTTAAAAAGCTTCAATCTGATACAAGATTTTCATATGATCCCATACCTCTCAAATTACCGCTGAGAGATTATCAAGAAGAAATTGTTAAAAAAGCCCTATCCATTGGCCGTGGCACAATTATTCTCGCCACAGCAGGTGGCAAGACACTCACTGCTGCTTCTCTGCTTACCAAACTATTCTTACTGTATGGATCAAAATTTAACTGCCTGTACATTGTACCAGACCTGGGATTGGTGGAACAGACGTCTTCAGATTTTTCTTCTTACAATGTGCCGTTTTCAGTCAGAAAATGGACGGGGAGCTGTGAATTAAAGAATGAAGCAAACGTCACAGTTGCAAATCTTGGAATATTACAGAGTAAAAATACAGACTTATCTTGGCTGGAAACAATTGATGTGTTGATAGTTGATGAGGTCCACAAGATACGCAGAGGCAATGAAGTTAATAAGATTCTTAAAAAAATACAAACACCTTTCAGATTCGGATTCACTGGCACCATGCCTGAAAGTTTATTGGACCAGTGGAATATTATTGGAAAGATAGGCCCTGTCATATATGAGAAGAACAGTTACGAGCTCCGATTGGAAAGCTATGTAAGCAATGTGCAGATACAAATCATAGAACTAATCTACAAAGATGACCCCTTCAAAGATGTAGTCATATCCTCGTCAAATCTTTATCGCGAAGAGCAAAGATTTTTAATGAGAAGCGAGTTTAGAAATGCAGTAATAAGCAAGATTGTGTGCAAGCTTGCCAACAATTCTTTAATTCTCGTGGATCACATTGAACATGGTGAATTGCTCTACAAAGCAATAACAGAACAGTGTCCAGAAAAACAATGCTATTTCATACGCGGTGATGTGGAAGTAGCTGAGAGAGATGAAATAAGACAGCTCATGGAGAAGAGAACTGACATTGTTGTTGTTGCCATTTCCAGGATTTTCTCCACAGGCATCAACATTAAGAACCTGCATTACATTGTTTTTGCATGTGGAGGTAAAGCTAAAATTAGAACTGTGCAATCCATTGGAAGAGGTCTTCGCTTGCATAAGGATAAAGATAAGCTTATAATATTCGACATCGCAGATAATTTCAAATATGGTCTAGCTCATATGGAAAAACGTCGCGCACTTTATGAAAAAGAAAAAATTAAATACTCTGCCAAAAGAATCTGTGAAGCTCAAGAAAGCTAAACCTTCCAAAGAGAAGACAATTGAGAGTGATCCTACGCTCAAAGCCATTATCTCAAAAGGTGTCATATCAACCCCTGCAGTAACACCTACAGGTAAAAAGCTCAAGCCCAAGGAAAAGGTTCACTATGTGAACGGCAAAGAGTTCGAAGAAGAGATACGTGCATACTACAAGTCAGGTCACGTGACACAAAAGCTTGGAGAGAGTTTAACTAAAATTGCCAATGGACTATCTTTTGCACCAAACTTTATTAACTACTCCTACAAAGATGACATGATTGGTGATGCAATTGTCAAGATGTTCTCTGCATTGCGCAATCAAAAATTTAGACTGGATACAGGATTCAGTCCTTTCTCATATTTCACTACCATTGCCTTCCATGCCTTCATTAACCGCATCAAGAAAGAAAACAAGCATCATGCTGTGTTGAATGAGTATCGCGACAAAGTATATACTGATCTCATGATGGATCCAGAAGTTGTCAATGGTGCTCATATATACATTGAACCTGCAGATGACAATTACAACACTTCAGAGTGAAGAATAAAAAAGAATTAAC
>Ga0247840_10001365_pt1 | contig 48124 bp, 37 predicted proteins | sample LaCruzMarch2015__FD_192404 | JGI IMG/M metagenome (GOLD analysis project Ga0247840, IMG submission 192404) | Freshwater microbial communities from meromictic Lake La Cruz, Castile-La Mancha, Spain - LaCruzMarch2015_17m | ecosystem: Environmental > Aquatic > Freshwater > Lake | place: Spain... | reverse complement strand
CTCGGGAACCCACTGAAAATTGATGCCATCCCCTGCTGAGAGCGGTTCCCGCTGGAATACAAATTTGTAAAGAGGATGCCATTTTTTTCCAGTTCTCTGAATTGCGGAGTGATGCCAGCTTCTCCCCCAAGACTTTCGATGAGGTCGCCTGAAAAGCTCTCCAGGATGATGAGCACCACATTCGGACGTGGGTTCTTCAAAATGGAGATGGTCGTATCTTTTGCAACTTCGTGTAGCGCACTGACTGTCGCTTTTGCCTGATCGGCAGGATAAAAATTAAAGGGGTTTTCTTTCATGTAGGACTGACTTTGCAAATAACTCTCGTACAAGTTATAGCCAGAGTTCACCGCTACATGATTCACAATAGGATGTTCAGAGAAATACGACTCAGCCTGGTTTACAGGAATAGCCTGCAATCCACCCCTGATGCCGAGCACGAGTAGTGGAGCAACAACAATGAGGAAAAGACCAGACAGCAGCCATTTTCTTTTGTAAGGTTTAAACCTAAGCAGAAAAAACTTTTGGAAAGTCCAAAGTCCGATGGCTATCATCAGGATGAGGATGAGGAGCAATACCACCAGGTTTCCTGTTTGTGCCGAATGTGCAATTTCTCCCGGGTGGTTCAGATAATACAAGGCTTTGTAATCCAGTTTGTTCTTCCATTCTGCATAAACGCTGGTTTCACCTACCACGATCATTGAATATACAGCGATCATCAGTGTATGAAAACCCAATATCATCCAATCAGTCCAGGCTTTTTGAAGTATTAGTTGAATGATTATCAGGAAGAAAGGGATAAGCAAGAGGTAACAGGCTGTAGCCAGATCGAGGTGTAAGGCATGGCCAAAGAGCGTAAACATTTCAATGGCAGGCACCTTTTCGATGCGAAACAAATTGAGGTAAAAGAGGACAAATACCAGTCTGCCAAAAGCAAAGAAAAGCAACCAGAAAAGAAGCTGACGGACTAAAGATACAAATGGACGAAGCATAGCAGGCATTGGGCAAAGGTAAAAATATGTACCTTCAAGCCGTCAATGAGCATCACAGAAAACATAGATAAGGTCAGGAAAGGACTCAGGGAGGGCACTACCCTGGTTGTCGTTTCCAAAACCCGCAGCATCGCGGAGATCCAGGAAGCCTACGCAGCAGGCGTCCGTGATTTTGGAGAAAACAAGGTCCAGGAACTCATGAAGAAGGCTCCCCTACTGCCTTCTGACATTCGCTGGCACCTGATTGGCCACCTCCAGTCCAACAAAGTGAAACAGCTGATTCCTGCAACTTATCTGATTCACAGTATCGATAGCTTTAAATTGCTCAGGGAAGTCAACGCAGAAGCCGGAAACGCCGGAAAAACAGTCAATTGCCTTTTACAGTTTCACATTGCCAAAGAGCTTAGTAAATTTGGCTTACAACGGAGTGATATCAAGGAAAGCGAGATCAGGAAAGACCTGGCACAACTTCAGCATGTCAACATCATTGGTGTGATGGGCATGGCGACTTTTACTGATGACGAAGGTGTGATTCGCAGTGAATTCAGGGAGATGAAATCCATCTTTGCCTGGCTCAAAACTGAGTTCTTTGCCGGAAATAGTGAATTCAGGGAGATTTCCATGGGCATGTCAGATGACTACAGTATTGCTGTTGAAGAAGGGAGCACCATCGTTCGTGTTGGAACAGCTATCTTTGGCTCAAGGCAATTGTAGGACAGGCACACCTTTTCTTATTTCTTTGACTTTCAATAAGATCGTATTTCCCATTTCCTCAGGCCAGGGGTCGGTTGCTTCCAGTTCAATGTCATTTCCAAAAACATCAAGGACAAGCAGGGTGGTATCAGAAGTAGTAAGGACATCAAAGTGATAATCCTGGTTTTCCTGATATACAGGATGTTGTGGTTCAAGGATATAGATGCCCTTATTGCTCCATTTCACGATCTTGCATTGGATTTCTTGTCCTGCTTTTATGTTATAATCATCAAATGGCCTTTTCTTCAGGAGGTGGTGATGACCTGAGTGGTCAAGCAGCACGAAATAGGGTATGTCATCTATTATAACTTCCTTATTTTCAATACGAAAAACATGCCAGCTGCCAGTCTGTAACAACCCCTTATTTGTTTTAGCCTGTGGATGTGACAGGGAAATATGTGCCTTTTTGATTCTGTTTACCTTGCATTGGATCAGTTCACCGCTAAGGGGTGTTTCTACGCCTGCCTGCATCGCAATGGCTATTTCCTGCTGGGAGATATCCTGCAATATCCACACAGTTTCCATAATCCCGAAGATATTCTCCCTTATCTCAGACCTTAGAAAAGAAAAATCGTACCACTCCCCTTCCCGATAATGGGGATGAGCAGGTTCCAGATAGATTTTTCCGGAGCAACTGATTTTATCTACTCTGATCTGAATTTGCTGACCTTTTTCGAAACCATAATGTTTGTAAAGCTCGTATGACAGCATATGCCTGATTCCGAATGGATCCGTAAGGACATACTTTTTCTCGCCATCAGGCATGACTATTTCTGCATGAAAAATAAAGGGATATGATTCCCTTTCAAGCAATTTGCTGGTATTTACCGGATACAGCGGATTTTTTTTCATTCAGTCAAAAGCTTAATCAATCCTGACAGCCCTTAAAACGCCTTTGACTTTTAAAAGCTTATGGACTACCATGTCGAGGTGTTTGTTGTCGCCCACAAAGAGTTTGATAGTGCCATCAAACACACCATTGTTAGACTCAATAGAGATAGACCGCATGTTGACTTTCAGGTCGGTGGATATCACATCAGAAATGGTCCTGACGACACCTAAGTCATCGATTCCCTGCACCCTGATGCTGGCCTGGAAAGAGCCGGTGACCGAGGACTCCCGCCATTTCACATTGACGATACGGTAATCGAATTTCGATTTCAACTCGTTGGCATTGGGACAATTTTTGCGGTGAATTGTGATGCCTTTACCGATGGCCACGAAGCCAAACACCTCATCTCCGAAAATGGGATTACAACAGTTTGCCAGGGTAAAATTGATATTGGCCAGGTTCTGGTCAATGATGAGGTAATCGTCTTTGTGGGCTGTAGAGGTTTTGGTGTGTACCTTCGTTTCCTCGGTGACTGGATGGCTTTCCCCTTTTTCCGCAGCTGCCAAAATAATTTCTTTGACCCGGGAGGGATCCACTTTCTCCGTTGCCACAGCCTGATACAGGTCTGAGGGTGCTTTCATTTTCAGTGCTTTCAGCACTTTATTCAGGTTTTCGTCGCTTAGTGCGATCTTCCAGTTTCTGAATTTCCGGATGAGCGTTTCCTTACCAGCTTCTGATTCCTTGAGTTCTTCTTCCTTGAGGGCACGTTTGATTTTGGCTTTAGCCCTGGAGCTAACCACGAAGTTGAGCCAGTCGGCTTTGGGTTTTTGATTTTTGGTGGTAAGGATTTCCACTTCATCCCCATTCTTCAGCACATGGCGGATCTGAACATTCTTTCCATTCACTTTGGCGCCGGCACATTTAAAACCCAGACCTGTATGTACTTCGAAGGCAAAATCCAGGACACAGGCGCCGGGTCTGAGTTTCATCAGGTCGCCCTGGGGTGTAAAGACATAGATTGCATTCTCCGAGAAATCCACATTGGCCCCGGATTGGATCTCCAGTCCTTGTGTCTCAGGGTTTTCAATAAGGTCGCGAAGCCCTTTGAGCCATTTTTCCGGATCGTTTCCTGTTTTAGATTCTTTGTATTTCCAATGGGCAGCATGTCCTCTTTCTGCGATGTCGTCCATGCGTTGTGATCTGATCTGGACTTCAACCCAGTTGCCATCTGCACCGAGGGCGGTCGTATGAAGAGATTCATAGCCGCTGGCCTTGGGAGCAGAGATCCAGTCGCGCAGCCGGGCAGGATTGGGCGCATAGATATCTGTTACCAGCGAATAAGCCTTCCAGCAATCAGCCTTTTCATTCTCCGGGGGAGATTTCAGGATAATACGGATCGCAAGGATATCATAGACATCCTCAAAGGATACCTCCTGCTTCTTCATTTTCATCCAGATGGAGTGGACAGACTTGGTGCGGCCTTTGATCACGAAATCCAGGCTGTTTTCGAGCAGCCTTTCAGAAATTGGTGCAATAAAGGAAGCGATAAACGCCTTACGAACATCAGCAGTTTCCTTTATCTTATTGACGATAAGCGAATAAGCCTCAGGGAAAAGGCATTTCATGCTGAGGTCTTCCAGTTCTGTTTTGATGGTATACAATCCCAGTCGGTGTGCCAGGGGAGCATAGAGGTAATACGCGTCATTCGCCATCCTTGTTTTCAGTGCTTCAGGAAGGTGTTCTGCAAGGCGCAAATGATATAGTACATCAGCGAGTCTGATGAGGATAACACGCACATCACCGGCCATACTCAGGAGGAGGTGGATGAAATTCTCAGACTGTAAGGCCGTCTTTTCTGTCTGTATCGCAGAAATCTTTTTAAGTCCTTCCAGGATTTCGGCAACAACAGGGCCCAGGCTTGATTTTACTTTAGACTGCTCAATCAGAGCTTTGCGGTAAGCATCAGAAAGCAAGGCCACTGCGATGGAAGTTGCACCCAGTCCTGCCTCAATAGTCAGAATCTCAGCCAGGGCCATGGGATAAAAGATCGCAGCTTCGTTAAGGAAGGTCTTTTCGTCTTTGTATGCATCATAGGCCAGGCCAAATGCCTTACGGATAACAAGCGTATCCCCTTTCCGCAGATAGGGACGGCATAGGGTTAACAAAACCTTATACCGCTTTACCAGCAGTGCTCTTTCCTCTTCTTTCAGCATCTTTTCCATATCGCCTGCAAAATTAAGTGTTTAAACAGGGTAAGGGATGTTAACTTTAAGATATTCGTAAAATTGCCACAGGAAATTAAAAAATCAAGTTGAAGGTACAAAAATCTGTGCATTCATGCTTACATTTACATCTTAAAGAGATCGACAACAAACTTCTAAGCATTAAAAATCAACAGAGATCCGATGAAAAAGCTATTACTCGCATTGTTTGTGATCTGTGCACTTCAGTCTTCAGCATTTGCACAAGTAACCATTACAGCAGGAACATTAACCGGCTGCATTCCCGGAACCAATGTGACTGTACCCATTTCTGCCACAAATTTCGTTGGCGTATCCTCGCTCAGCCTGATTCTGCATTACGATCCCGCTGTGTTACAGTACACCAATTACACCATTGTTGATCCTGATTTCGGGACAGGTGGATTTGTTGGAAACGGACTTGTGGGTACTGTCTATTTTGCTTGGTTTACCCTGGAACCCATGACCATTGCTGATGGCACTATGTTTAACATGGAATTTGCCTATTTGGGGGGCGTATCACCTTTGAGTTGGGATACAGCCAATTCCATGGGACTTACCTTATACCAGGATGGGCAGGTTGCCGGCCCCTTGGCAGGAATTGACCAAAGTCCGGCTATTGCTGCAGGGACTTTGCTTTATCCCAATCCTTCGCACACCAAAGTGCAGTTAAAACTGGCACAGGCTATCAATGGCCTGTTGGAAATTACAGATTTCAACGGAAGGGTATTGCATACCCAAACCCTCAATGAGCAAACAATGAGCCATGAAATCAATGTGGATCAACTTAAACCGGGTATTTATTTTGTCAGGATTTTTAATGCAGAAGGCCTGCTAACTGAGTGTAGGAAACTGTTGGTGGAATAATTCAGTTAATCCTTATTAATTTGCTCATTTTTAAGGCAATAACAGGGCTTTGTGTGCCTGTTATTTTGATTTCCGTAAGACGAGGCTTGCCGGGATAACGATCCAGAGTATGCCATTTATCAGGATCAAAGTTACAATCTCAAGGATTAATAGTCCGGGCAGTTGAAAGGAAGCAGATGTCAATGATGGAATGATGCCGACACTTGCTGCCAGTATGCCAATTCCCAGTCCGGCAAGTAGAATAAAGACATTCTCAACAAAAATCAGCTTAAAGATAAGGGTGTTGTTGAATCCAATTGCCTGGTACAAAGCAATTTCCTGTTTCCGCTCAGCCAGATTTCTGAGCATGACGATACCCAGGCCAATGGTGCCGATCATCAATCCTAGTCCACCCAGCATCATAAATACAGTAAGGTAGGTGTTCTCCACTGCGTTGAATTGAGCCAATCTTACCGAAGCAGGTGTTAGCACAATTCCATAATCCTGAAAGAGGTACTCCATCCGATCTGAGATCGCAGTTCGCTTTGAGAAATCACCTTCCATCAGCATCACCGAAGAACCTGCATTCCCAGGGAAATAGTGGCTGAACAGCCTGGCAGAGATAAGCACATGTCCCTGGAAAACAGAATTATCCAGGCCACCAATAATCTTCAACATCAAAACTTTGCCGCCTTCATCATGATATAGCAGGGTATCCCCTATTTTCTTGCCCAAACCCCATTGGATCACCGTTTGGTCGGCATAGGCAGGGATAAGGCCAGCAGAAAGTGATGAATCCAGAGCAAGCCAGGGATGTTGAGCGTTAACAGAAGGATCAAGACTCAGAAAACGGAAAGCCTGGATTTTGTCGAAATAAGCCGCATTTACACCCAATATGCCGGCTTGCGCGACCCGGTTGAGGTTCAGGCAGCTGGCATCATTGCCTTTCAGTTGCAACAGCTGCACAAAATGCGTTTTTTGCAAAGCTTCCTCATCACCCATGTTGAACTTTTCTTTGCCTTGTGTGGTGTTGAGATCGTAGCGAATGGGTACAGTGGTTTCTGCCCAGAAAAGGAAGCCACCAGTACCGGATTGATGGCTCTTTTCGGTACCATAGAATGTTTTACGGTTGGCACCTGTGATGATGACAGAAAAGGTTCCTATGGCTAGTAATGCGATGGCAGTAAGCGTTCTATGCCTTTTCATACGGAGGTTCTTGAGCACCAGGAACACGAAGCCATGATTCTTAAGCATTGCTGGTCTGATCGCTGGTTTCAGCAGGAAATTCAGTAAAAAAACTGCTGCTGTCAGCATCAGCCCGCCTGCCATAAGAAACGACTCAGCCGAATCGGCCTGTTTCGACAAAACCGACTGAATCACGATTAAAACAGCTGAAAAAAAGCAGAGCAATGCGATTGTCAAGGAGAAAAAATGCCAGCGGTGTTTCTTGGGCAAAAGCGTCAAGCTTCTTCCTTTCGTGTTGACAGACAGGAGTTTGGACAAATTTTTCTGCAACACAAACAACAACAGTCCCAAGGCAGTGATAACATTGATTGCAAAACCCAGGCTCAAAGTAGCTGGCTGCAGCTGTGTTTGCAATATCGTCGTACTGACCGCATCCTGCCACAAAGTATTCAGGCCTAGCAGCATCAGCTTGTGATAAGCGATTCCGGCCAGCGCTCCCAGCGCACTCCCGATGACAACAAGCAGTGTAAGTTCAAGAAACAGGATTTTTATGATGAGCTGTTTCCTGAATCCGAGCGCAACATAGACAGCTGTTTCTGTCATACGATTTTCTGCATGAAGGGAAAGCAACAGTGCAGTCAGCAGCATCGCAGCAACAATGATAAAGAAGCTAAGGCTAAGAAACAGCCCTCCAAAATCGGTGGAATTGGCAGCCGATATTTTTCCTTCCTTGTATATCTCTCTCAATATTAACCCATTATCAGCAGGTTTTAGTTGCTTAATGATGCTGTGTTTATAAGCATGTAACTGTGCTGTATCAGCCTCGAAACGAAAAGCCGTAACATGTCCAAAGGCATTGTTCCAGATCTCCTTTCCGGCTTCATAAGAAATGAATGCTTTGGGAGTACCTTTATATACATTCCAGAATTGTTCATCCTTATCCCTGATCTTCTTAAAATCCACCGGAGCCCCGGTTTCCCAATCACGACAATTTCCAGCCGCCGACATTCCCGGAAAATCAGGCATCAGTGAGCTGTCGAAAAGCCTGTCGCTGATTGGTAATACCTTGCTGATAATGAAACGGCTACTATCCTCGCTTAGGCTCCTGAGCGGGCCCATTTTAAAATACCGCAGCCAAAGCGAATCTCCTGCTTTTACACCCAGGTCATTCGCAAGCCAGTGGCAGATGATGATATCGGATTTGCCTGAAGTTTGGTTGGTAACATTCATATTGGCAGCAGTAACAAATGAATACGGTGTTGCACGCTGCGAAGTTGAAATTGCATTGACGAGGTAAGTAAGTACCGGCTTTGCTTCAGGGATGCAAGTTTGGATATGTCTGGCAGTAACATCATCGACAAAGATTCTGTCAGATCTGATCTCGTAGCTGTTGGGCATTGACAATGCCCTGAACTCAAGGCCTGCATCCGCTGGCTGCCAGCAGCCTGCAAGCAAGGAGTCTATGTTTTTTGCATCCAATTCAGAATCAGGATTCCCGGCAAACAGCAGTTGATTTGCAAATCCGCTTACACCAAGCCTGGTCGCCATGGAGGATAGCGAGATAAAGACATTGTAGGGTGCAAGCTGGTTGCTGTTCAGGCTGAAGCGGCCCATCTTGTCGTCATCAGCGATTGCTGAAACTTTCAATTGAAAAACTACCAGGTCTTCCTTTTCAGAGACAAAGGGTGCATTTTGCGGAGCCTTCGACAATCCTGGCAGTTTAAGCAACAAGGCATCCCCGGCTGTCAGTCCCAGTTTTTCGGCAACATTCTTACTGATAACCACCTCATTTTCAGCAGGCATAATGCAGGGAGAAGGCCAAAAAGAGGCAAAATCCTGATCCACGCCCAAGACAAGCACCCGGTTCATCTGTGCATTATTCACTGTGTTCAGGGCCATGCCTTCCACTTGCAACACAGCAGCAAGGGGTGTTTTCGTTTTTGAACTTAGCTCTTTGGCAAGATCTTGTCTGAATAAACGGTCAGCTGAATGAATGGCAAGTCGTGTTTTACCAAGTCGGATGTCGGTTAGTGCATCCAGACTATGCCGCACCGAATCGCCAACAACCAGGGCACCAGTCAAAACAGCCGCACTGATCATCGTCCCGGCCAATATGGCCAGATTGGCTTTTTTATAGTACAAAAGGTTGCGCAGCGCAAGTTTCAACAGCCTCATAACTTACTTTATAGCGTTGACTGTGTAAGTTTCCCTTCACGAAGTCTGTAGATGATGTCCATTTTCGAGGCCAGTTCCGGGGAGTGAGTCACGACGACGAGCGCCACTTTTTCCTCCTTGTTGAGTTCACACAGCAAATCCGACAACATCGCGGCATTGCCGGCATCCAGAGAACCAGTAGGCTCATCTGCGAGCAACAGTTGGGGCTGGTTAATCAAGGCGCGTACCACTGCAGTTCGTTGGCATTCCCCGACAGAAAGCTGGCTTGGGTACTGCATGAGATGTGCTGAAAGTCCTACCCGTTCAAGCAGGTACAAAGCCCGTTTATGAGCAAGCTTCAGGTCGTGTTTTTCTTTCATGGGTAAGAGCGGCAGCAGTACATTTTCGATTAGCGTAAGCTGTGGCAGCAGCCGGTGTGTTTGAAAAACGAAGCCAAGAAAAGTATTACGCAGGCCGGCAAGTTCCTTAGCATCCATATTTTCCGTTGCGGCAGCATCTAGGATTACAGATCCCGAAGAAGGCCGGTCTAAGGTCCCCAGGATGTTAAGCAAAGTGCTTTTCCCTGAACCAGATGGACCAAGGATAGCGATCTTTTGCTGTTTGGAGATTTGCAGGGAGACATCATCCAATACCAGGTTGCTGACTGAAGAACCCGGCTGTTCGTATGATTTTGTGATATGTTGTAATTCTGCTAACATCATTTGTTGCGGTGAAATTTCAAAAATATATCCAGATAGATATCCCCCATTTTTTCACTGAGTTTATAAGTGTTGAAGTGATCTTCAACGGCTTTTCTACCGTTTAGGCTGAGTGTTTCCAGCATGTCAGGGTCCTTCAGTACGTCAGAAAGCTTTTCGGCAAGGGCTATGCCTGTATTCGGGCTATATGTTTTCCCGCCACCAGCGGTATTGATCACTTCAGGGAAAGCACCCAGTTCAGGTTGAACGAGGGGCACGCCTGCCGCAAGGGCTTCAATCAGGTATAGTCCGAAGGCTTCACCTTTCAGAACAGGTACAGAAACTACCTTAATGCCATCGAAGAACTGCTGCAGGCCTTCCGTTGTAAAATCATCCAGTATTTCAAAATCACCGGCAATGCCTTGCTGCTGTAACTTATTGATCTGCTCCTGTATAAATTCGGAATCATCGCCGGTCCTTCCACCTGTTGCACTAAGTTTCAAAGTGTTGAAGGCGGGATCTTTCTTAAGCTGGATAAAGGCGTCCACCAGTATTCCAAACCCATTATCTTCACAGATTCTGGAGACATAACCGATGGTCATAGGCTTATTGGCCGGACTACGAAAAGTATAGGCATCCGGATTCACGCCAATATGAAGGATGTGCATTTTGTCAGTTGGGATTGACATCCGCTGCTGCATGATGCCGGCAAAGAAATCACTTACTGCAATGAAGGCATCCACATCCTGCACCTTGTCAGCCATCAGGTTCCAGATTTTCTCCTGGTATGCCGGATGCATGGCATCAACCCAAACATCCTCATCCTGGAGTGAAAAAACAATGGGTACATTCACTTCATCTCGGATTTGCTTCGCCATACCGAGCAGTAAGGCATTGGAGAAGTGTACGACATCGGGCTTTTCGTGGGATTTCAAATAGTCTGTAAGTTGTTGTAATTCTGAATTTTGATGACCTTCAGCGCCCATTAGCATGGATTCTGTCAGTGCTTCGAGTCCGGAAGCGCGGGTAGATCCTGATTTTTTTGCGGCATATTTCAGCACTGTTGATGAGTTCATCATCTTTTCGAACCATTTTGGCAAATGCCTGAATATGGGGAACTGCTTAAGGTAGATGTTCACAGCGCCATAGAAAACCGGCAAGCCATCTTTCGCCTCCAAGCCGTTTCTTGTCAGGGGCATGTATAAGGGCAGGGTGATTGCTTCATGGCCTGCAGCTTTCAGGGAGGCTACTACCCCACTGTCGCGCAGGCAGTTGCCGCAATAAAATGCGCCACCGAAACCGGGGACTATGTGTACTATTTTCATGGTTTTTGTTTTCCAAATGAATAAACCTTGCCATCTTCAGCACCAATGACGATCATGGAAGGCGTTATTGCAGGCGTGCTGATGATGGGACTACCAAGTTCATATTTCCAGGTTTCCTTACCTGTGGCTATGTCAAGGATGCGCAAACGCCCGTCTGATGATGCCACAATAACATTATAGCCTGAGATGACGGGCGAAGCATCTACTTTCCCAAGTGCTTTGAATTTCCAGAGTAATTTGCCATTTCTGGCGTCGAAGCAATACAGGTTTTTATTCTGTGCGCCAGTGATGACAAAATTCCCTGAAATGGCAGGTGAGGCAAGGAAAGGTCCACCACCTTCTGTTTTCCATTTTATCTTCTTTAGTTTGAGATCCAGACAATAGAAAACACCATCATAATTTCCGAAATAGGCCAGATCGCCGTGAATCGCTGTCGAAGCAGGCACATAAGTTTCAACATTAATATTGCCTGCTGCCTTTCCATTGTCAGTATTTACAAGGTGTAGTATGCCATCACAGCCACCAAAAACGGCAGTCTTACCGCTTATCGCAGCAGCCCCATTGATGAAATTCCCTGATTCATATTTCCACAAACGTTTGCCGGTTTCGGCATCAACACAATGCAGGAAATAATCATAGCTCCCAATGAGGATGCGTTTTTGTTTCTTGTCGGGTCCGAACGTCCAGTTGCAGGAACCCGAAATCTGTCCATCTGTGGTGTATTTCCATTTTAACTTTCCACTCGATGCATCGATAGCGAAAAGCACGCCTTCAAGCGATCCTACAAAAACTACATTGTCCAACACAAGCGGTGGTGCCTCTATGGCAGAACCGGCCTTGAATTTCCATTTCAGCAGGCCTTTATCACTGATTGCATACAGGAAGCCATCATTAGCGCCTACATAAATGGTGTTGTTGACGATTACCGGAGAAGACTTTATTGCATCTCCTGTCTTATAAGACCACTTCAGTACAAGGGCTGCAGGTACTTTTGCTGCTGAAACACCGCTTAATTGAGGGTTTCCACGAAAGGAAGGCCAGTTTCCACCTGCATCAGTCTGGGCAGTGGCCGTCAGGGAAAAGACCCAACACAGCATCAATAAAACACGGCTCATTTTCATAGATATCCCTTTCTTTCTTCCTGGTCCTTGAAAGCCAATGCGCCTGTTGGGCAGGCTGTGACACAGGCAGTGGCAGTTGTTTTCAAAGCTTCATTCATGGTTTCACTGAATGGGATGCCGATCCTGACATCGAATCCTCTGCCAACAAAGGTAAGTCCCAGGGATTCTTCCCTTCCACTTATTTCAACACATAGGCCACAGCGAATACATTTTTCGGGTTCATAAACGATAAGGTCGTGTTGCAGCGACTTGCTGAGTTGCTTTCTTTCCACCCGGAGGTGTTTACGGCGATTTGCACTATATTGATCAGCATAAATACGGAGTAAACAAGTGTTGGGCTTCCTGCAGTCGCAATGCAGGCAACGCTTTGCTTCCTTCATGGCTTGTGTGGCTTCATAGCCTGCAATGAATCCACCCGGGGGGCTTATCCTGGCCTCGGGTATGCTTTCCTTCAGGTATTCAGACTCTTCAGCTTTCGACAATTTTCCGAAGGATGAATTGAAATGCAGGCTGGGTACAAGTTTTTTTTGTCCGAGGTAAATACCCAGCTGAATCGCAGCCATTTTTCCCTGAGCAGCAGCCCTGACCGCCATTTTTTGTTCCCCCAGGATATTTCCACAGGCAAAAACACCTTTCCGTGAGGTCTTGAATGTTTTATTGTTGCTGATTTTCCCGTCTTCATCAGCAAGAACCCCAAAAATCTCCATGGCTTCCTGGCCCAGACTGCCACTTGCAAGGACCACAGCATCATAGCCCGGCATGATGGTATTTTCAAAGAAGTCCTTGCTAACTGTTGTATTTAGCATGAAAGTAGCGCCCATTCTCCGAATCGTATTGATGTCTGCATCCAGCATCTTTCTGGGAAGTTCTTCCTCAGGAATGCTATAACGCATGGCACCACCAGGGAGTTCATTTTTGTCGAACAAAGTGCATGCATGGCCATCCTTTAACAAATAAAACGCTGCAGATAAACCGGCGGGTCCACTTCCAATGATGGCTATTCTCTTGTTAGTTTTAGCAGTGATTGGTATTTGAGGATCGTTTCTTTCTGCTACATCCACTGCCGTGAACCGCTTCAAAAGACAAATGGAAACAGCACCATCGATGGGTTTCCGACGACAGGCCTTTTCACAAGGTGCAGGGCAGATATAACCGAGAGTCAGGGGAATTGCAATGTCTTCCCGAACGACAGACAGTGCCTTGTCAAAGTCACCACCGGCGATCAGCCTGTTCATCAAAGGGATGTTCATGCCGGCAGGACAACTTAGGGTACAGGGTGCTTCGCAATCGCCAACATGGTCGCTGAGCAGGAGTTCGAGGGCTTCACGACGCAGGTCGGCCACAACATCCGAGGAAGCGATGATGTTCATACCCTCACTGACAGGCATGGCACAGGATGTAAAAAACCTGCCACTGTCTGCATCCTGCACCATGCATACCATGCAGGAAGGATGACAATGATGTCCTTCGCGGTAGCACATCGCCGGAATTTCAATGCCGTTGGCATTTGCAGCCTGAAGTACAGTAGTGCCATCTGCTACGATGATGGGGATGTTATCTATGTTAAGTTTTATCATTCTATATTACATTGACAGCATCGACAGGGCAAACCTGGCGGCAGATGTCGCATTTTATACACTTCTCCAGGTCTATGGTGTGAATCTCATAAGGCAGGAAGGCGATGGCATCCGTTGGGCAAGCTTGTGCACATTTGGTACAACCAATACATGTGTCATTAATACTATAGGTTATCAGGGGAAGGCATTTCCCCGAAGGACAATGTCCATTGATGTGTGCAATATACTCCTCCCTGAAATAGCGCAAGGTAGAAATGACCGGGTTGGGCGCTGTTTTACCCAAACCACACAAGCTGCCCTGGCGGGTAGTTTCAGCTAGTTTTTCCAGGGAAGTGAGGTCCTCCAACTTTGCCTTTCCATTCCGGATTTTGTCGAGCAATTCCAGCATGCGGGTAGTGCCTATGCGACAAAAAGTACAACGTCCGCAAGATTGACTTTGTGTAAAAGACAGGAAATAATGGGCAATGTCAATCATACAATCTGTATCATCGAGTACAATCAGACCACCCGATCCCATCATGGCGCCGACCTCGGCAAGATCCTCAAAATCAATAGGTAAGTCATACAATTCCGCAGGGATGCAGCCTCCCGAAGGGCCACCGATCTGCACCGCCTTGAATTTTCTGCCCCCCGCTATGCCACCCCCTATCTCTTCCACAATCTGCCTGATGGTGATGCCCATGGGCACTTCGATCAGGCCTCCCCTGTTGACTTTTCCTGCCAGGGAAAACACCTTAGTGCCTTTGCTGCCGGCAGAGCCTGTCTTGTTAAAGGCAGCGGCACCATGCCGGAAAATCCAGGACACAAGAGAGAAAGTTTCAGTATTGTTGACCAGGGTCGGTTTACCCCATAGTCCTTTCACTGCGGGATATGGCGGACGCATGGCAGGGATGCCACGATGGCCTTCCACAGAGGCGATCAGGGCAGTTTCTTCACCACAGACAAAAGCCCCAGCCCCTTCAAAAATGCGGATCCTGAAAGAAAAACCGGAATGCATGACAGCATTGCCAGTGATTCCCTGCTCCTGGCAGATCTGCAAGGCTTCGTGAATGCGTTTTACTGCCAGGGGGTATTCTGCACGGATGTAGAATATGCCCTGGCTGGCGCCCGTCGCATAGCCGGCAATCAACATCCCTTCTATGATGCGGAATGGGTATGATTCCAGTAACATGCGGTCCATAAAAGCGCCGGGATCGCCTTCATCGCCGTTACATATGACATATTTCTCTTCGCTGTCCTGGTCCTTCACCATTTGCCATTTCCGCCCGCTTGGAAAACCGGCACCACCACGGCCGCGCAAGCCACTCAGGACGATTTCATCAATAACTTGCTGAGGGGAAAACCCGGACAAGACTTTCTGTAGCGCAGAGAAACCTCCCCCAGCCCTGTATTCATCAATATCACAAGGTTTTACGACGCCCCTGTTTTCAGAAGCGATGGCCAATTGCGGTCCCAGGAATTCTGAGATGGGTGTTTCATGCTGATCAGCGGCATACCTGCGGAAAGACTTGGGCTCATCCACCACAATCGCCTTCTCGAATCCATTTATCAATTTGTTTTTGAGCTTGTTGAAGAAGCCGGTAGGCTGAAAATGACGCAATACGACCTCTCTTACCTCTTCGGCTTTGATTTTTGCATAGTAAGCAGGCTCCTGTCCTGGGGTAAGGATTTCGAGGATAGGAACCTGGTTGCATACCCCCACACAACCTACCTGTTTGATATTCACGTTGATCCTGGTTTCGTTCAGGACTTTGTCCAGTTCCGTTTTTACTTCCTGGCTCCCACTGGCAACACAACAAGAGCCCAATCCGATCCGGATCTCCCCGACTGTTGTTTCGTCCGTGTTTTTGACAAATTCTTTTGGCTGAACACCCGTATGCTTTCGTGCAAGGAAATCCTGTAAAATCTCCCCCACCTTTTCCGGCATGACATGACCATAAGTTGTTTCGTCGATTTTGACCACAGGGGCCAAAGTGCAACATCCCAGACATGCCACCTTTTCCAGGGTAAAGAGGCCGCTTTCGTCAGTCAGCTGCCCATTCGTGAGCTTCAGCTCACGCAGCAAGGCATCATAGACCCTGGAAGCACCCTTGACATGGCAGGCAGTGCCTGTGCAAATGCTGATGATGTGCTGCCCGGCAGGTTGGTGACGAAACTGCGTATAAAAGCTGGCGACACCTGTCATTTGGGCTGCCGTGATGTCTGTCAAATCACAGAATTCCTTTAAAACTTCTTCAGGGAGGTAATTGAATTCTTTCTGAATATCCTGGAGTATGGGAATGGCAACATCTGCTGTTCTGCCACGGACAGCAACGATCTCATTCACAACCTGGATTATATGTTCTTTTGTGGGTTTCACTTAGCTATACAATATAAGTATTTATCTCCCCTGATGATGATTTTCCCGGCGGCAAAGGCAGGGGTGCATACGGAGCCTTCTCCCAGGGCGGATTCGCTGACAGAGGTGTAAGTTTTGTCGGCCTTAAAGACATGCATTACCCCTTTTTTGTCGAGTTGATAGACATTCCCGCTTACGATCATGGGTGAAGCATAGGTAGGTGTTGAGAAATCATGCTCCCAGTATTTCTTCCCGGTTTTGGCATCGTAACAGACCATCATGCCATAGCTTGTCGGCAGAAAGAGATACTTCGCTGTTGCCACAGGGCTGGGAATATCACTCAGATACTCATCGGATTCCCACAACAGGCTGGGTGATGTCCCAATCTTAACAGCAGCCAGTTTCGAATATTCGTTCACAGAAAACACAACGCCATCGGCATATGCCAGGGATGGGCCTACTTCGCCGGAGATACAGTCAAACCGCCAACGTTCCTTGCCTGTGGCCGGATCGTAGGAAATCACAAAAGGCTCAGCCACCAGCATCAATTCCATTTGTTTGCCGGTGTTGACGAGGATGGGAGAAGACCAGGAAATCTTCACCTCACGGCTCGTTTTCCATCGCTGATCCCCGCTTTTTCCATCAAGGGCAATAATATTGGTGCTGCCAGTCTGATCATACTGTACCATGAGCATGTCGTGATACATGATGAGTGAAGAAGAATGACCATAGTGGTTCTTAGGAAAGCCCATGTTTTTTGCCCATACCTGTTTCCCTGAAAAATCAAGTGCAACAAGGTCGCCATTTGCAAAGATGGCATAGACCCTGCGTCCGTCTGTCGCCAGCGTGGGTGCTGCAAATCCCGTTTCACGGTGTGTCTTTGGCACTGCTGTTGATGATCCGGGGATTTTCTCCACCACAAAACGCCATAAAAGCTTTCCAGAGACCATATCGAAGCAGAAAACTTCACGCTTCTTATCGCTGGCACCGGATAGGAATATTTTGTCATTCCAAACCACAGGCGAATTGTAGCCGGGCAGTGCAATTTCTGTTTTCCATTTGATATTCTTGCCATTACGACCATCCCAGCTGGTTGGAAAGCCCTGCTGAAAGACGATCCCATTGCCACCCGGGCCCCTGAAAGTGGCTGAATTGTTGTTAACCTCATCTTGAGTCGGAAATCCATCCATGGATGCTGTTGATCCTGAGATATCTGTGGAAGCAGTGCTGGTATCCTGAGCCATTGCATTGGAATCAAGGTCTGCTGTTCCGTCTGCCTGGCTCGTATCTGACTGCCTGCCCGCCACTGTAAGTTGTTGCATTGTATTGCCCAGTTCATTGTGTGTCAGAAAGGCAAAAAAGAGTGAGAAACAGACAAGGACGATGCCTGACCATGCCACCCATTTCCTGTTGATTTTACGGGCATCCCAGAAATGATCCTGACGGGGGCCCGGTAAACCAGGTAATTTCCTTTCTGATAAGCTGATAAACTGCAAGCAAATAACCACAATCAAAACACTGAATAACAACAAGTAAGCTCCAGTTCTGATCTGCCATTTGTTCGTAAAGAATGCTTTCCTTGCCAGGAGGTCCAATTCCCGGATTTCTGTCCTGATCTGCTGGTCTTCCGGGTTGTTTCGGAATCGTTCAATCATGACCTTCATGGCAGGAGAATTCAAAGGGTCGCTTCTCTTCATCTGCACATAATTCAAGGTAATCAGGATACATAGCACGAATGCCAGTAAAGCCGCTGCCAGGGCAATGCTTTGCAGAAGTCTGTTGACTTTTTCCGGTGATTTGCTTTCCTTCATCAGGCTACGACCTCCTTATTCTCAGTCAGTTCAGGCATTTTTACCGGACAAAAGTCAATACAGCGGGCACAGCTGAAGCAATTCCCTTTGTTGGGTGTATAGTCAGTCCTATGTCTTGAGGTCATGCGTTTGGCGACAAAGACACCAAAAAACAGCCCGATAAATCCACCCAGTATCCAGCTCCCAATATAGAAGTCATGCAATACTTCAGCAGCCTCTGTAAAAGCCTGGCTTTGTTGTTTCCCAGCTGATTTGAAGGCCTGAATTTCGAAGGTCTCCGGCTTGCCTTCAGGTGTAAGTGGATTGATGATTTGCTTAGCCAGGCGTACTTTGGCATTGACGCTGGCCAGGGGTTCAGACACCAATGAAGCCGTCCAGCCCCCAACAAAAACAAGCAGCGGAATCAAGAGGGTAATGAGGATGAGTTTCCTTGCCATCGTTCTTTTATCCTCCGGATTTCTGAGGGTTACAGGCATATCGATGGCATCATAGGGGCATGAATTCTCGCAGAGCCGGCATTGGATGCATTCAGCGGGTGTAATGCTCATGTGACGGCGTGATATTCGGCTTGCCCAGTTCAGCAAAACACCATATGGACAAAGAAAACGACAATAAGGCCGGGCGATAAAGATGCCGGAGATGAGTAAGACTGCAGCAAAGACAAACATCCCAAAAGAAGCATTCATGCGCCAGATCCCGACAAAAGGATCATAGCGGCAAATCATGAAATCTGTTCCTGTGGCGGCATAAAGAACAGCAAATCCCAGGTATAAATACGGGATGATGCCCAACACAGTATTGAGACGTAATCCGATTTTTTGAGGACTGAATGACACCAGGTCCTGCATGGCCCCGAAAGGACAGACCCCGGCACAGAAAGTCCGCCCAAAAAACAAGGTATACACCAGGGGCGCGACAAAAAACACCAGGGCTGAAATGGAGATGAGGTAAGTCTTGTCAAACAAGGCGAGACTGACATTCTGTATAGAACCAATAGAACAAACACAACCCTCACGGTAAAAGCCAAAATAGGCCAGGGCGAATAGCGACATCCAGAATACGCCCTTGCGTGAACGTTTTTTGATGACAAGCCAACTCACCACCGACAAAGCCATCAGCAATACCGCAATATCCAGGTAAGCCAGCACTTCAGCCCGGGGATTGGGTATCAGGGTATCGGGCTGGACATAACCCGATTCAAACTCCGGCTTGGGAAAACGCTGGATTCCTGACGCATTCATATACTGAAGCGTGAAGAGGATTACCAGGAAAAGCAAAGCCAGCGTCTTTTTCATTTATTACTTTAGGTGATCTGTTTTATTGTGTTTATATTGTGATCATTATGATTTTTGTTTTGACTCATCTTTGGGCTCAATTCCTTGTAACAAATAGGGTTTGTCAGCCGGTACACGGCTGAAGGCATCAGCGGGACAATGTCGGGCAATTGCACATTCATTGCAGTTCACACAACGGTCGTGGCGCACCTGCATCTGCAAAGAGCCATTGCCGAAAGCATCACAGCCTTTGGCACATTTGGCGCATCCAATGCACAGCGGTTCGTCGATGGTGTATTCATAAAAGGGATCTTCGACAAATTTTCGTTTGATGGCACTGGTGGGGCAAAGCTGATTTTCTGCGGCAGTGGAGATGGTTTGTGTATCCGGTTTGAGGTATCCGCCACAGAGGTCACAATACCCACACATGGCGTAGACATGCACTACTTTCACAGCGGAGGGTGACATCACGCAATTCTCGGCACAACGACCACAATGGATACACTTTGCAGGATCCAGTTGCCACACCGTTTGCCTGAACAGCATCGCCTCGGGCAAATCACAGCTGCCTGACTTTTTACAGCTGTTACAGGATGTACCGATTTCACAATGTCCACCAGCCATCGACCTGAATACCAGCACACCGGAGGCAGCAGCCAGGCCGGTAAGGATGGTGCCGCGACAAAGTGTATTGAGAAATTCCCTTCGGTTCTGTTTGGCCATTTTATTGTTTTTTCTGTTCAAAAATACGGATAAGCATTTTTACCGGGTCAAGTACCAATATCCTGTTTTGCTTGTCAACAGCCAAGTCAAGCCCTTTGGTGCCTTCTTCAAACTGAGTAGGTAGCGCTACAATACACTTAAAGGAACCATCAGCATGATACACTTTAATGCGCTCAATGGCTTTTTCACTGGTAACAAAATCGTCATTGAGAAAGGCGAAGTTCGATGGATTACAACATCCGCAAAAGCCTTGCATCGCCATACTTGCCTTACCCCAGCTAGTAACTAGCGTCCCCTCAAAATCATACTTTTCGAATTGATGTCTGCCGGGATTTACCACCCAAAGGTATCCATCGCGACTAATGCCCAGGTCAAAATACGGACTGGGGATGATGAAGCCAGGGACTTTGGTGGCAGGGTCTTTCAGACCTATTTTGTTGATCATGTTTCCCTTAAGGTCGTAATGACAAACTACTTTCTGGCCAGCATCGGCCACAAAGACATCATTACCCCTTACTGCGATGCTGGTAAAGGTTGACTCAGTTCCGCCTGACTTCCAGCTGGCCAATTGCTTCCCTGCAGTGTTCCAGATCTCGACATGTTCTTCCATGCCCAGGTATATCTTTCCGTTCTCATCGATCGCGATACACAGCGCAGAACCCTGTATCTTAAACTTGGTTTCAAGTACGCCTTTCTCAGAAAAAATCTCAACGCCCTCCTTCCCTGCCACAAATATCCGTCCTGAAGCCTCGGTCGCAATGCCGTGAATCTCCTCTAAACCGGTCTTAAACTGGCTCGTCTCGGTATAGGCAATATTTGCGGTATCTCCTTTCCTGTAATCAAAACCAGCCTCGTAACTATCGGTTTTCTCAGGACTGGAAAAAAAGAAATCCTTGACCATAAATGCCACAAGGGCAAGTAATAATGTGAGGGCTAAGAGGATGACTATTTTCTGTTTCATGGCAATTTCATGTGTTGATCTCTATCTTTTAGCATTGAGTATTTGATGATGTTTTTTTATTTCGCCCGAATATCGAGGCAAAGCATTTGTTTTGAATCCCGCATCAACAGATAACCGCCTGTAATGGCAAGCGGTCCCCAGGAATCTTGTCCGTCGATGATTCTTGCCTTATCCAGGACCTTAAAGGCAGTGTTTGAATACCTTGCTATCGTCATCTCGCCATCATCATTCAGGATAAAGAATTTGTTATCAGCCAGGATATATGGGCCAAGGCCATAGCGTTCGGTCTTCCCACTGCTCATGACGGCATTTTTAGTATCGCTGCCTTTATAACCCACAAATTGTCCCCTTAACTCACCCGCATCTTTGGGTAAAATACCGAAGACAAAGCCATTGTATACGATGGGGGTTTGTTGTTCTGAAGCCAATCCCTCCAGGGGTTTGTATTTCCTGAGGATGTCTGCAGTGAAGCGACCACCATTTTCTTTCAGCTGAATCAAAACAGAACCAGCTCCATAGCCGGCTGTGGCAAAGACAATATTTTTGTCGAGCAAGAGAACGGAGGGAGCCACAACAGCCGGGGCAAATCCTGTAGTCTCCCACAATATTTTTCCTTTGTCAGGCCCGGCAGCAGAAACACCACAGATTCCGCCAATGGCAGCATAGACATACATCTTTTTCCCAGCGATTACCATCGGGATAACAGAGGAATGCGACATTTTCCAATTCCTGGGATTTGGCGTTTTCCATACCGTTTTTCCGGTCTTACAATCAATGCCAATCATCAGGGATTTGCCACCTGTGGCGATAATGGCTGTATCATTTTCCACCAAAGGGCATTGTCCGGTATACCAGAAAGGCACTTCAGTATTGTATTCCGTGACCAGGTCAAGACCCCACAGGAAACTCCCCTTTAGCCGGTCGACGCACATCACCTGGCAACGCGGGCCCATGGTGATCACATATTTCTCAGTTACTGTCGGAATTGTGCGCGAAAGGCCATGGTTTCTTTTCAGCCTCACATGATATCCGCATTGCCAGAGTTCCTCGCCTGTGGCTAAGGAAAAACAACGCAGCATGTCTTGTTTCCCGGCTTCAATATAATCGAGAATATACACCCGACCATCGTAGACTGCAGGCCCGGCATGGCCTTCACCCAGGGGTATTTTCCACAGGATTTCCGGGCCCTTACTGCCCCACTTTTCGATGAGACGGATGTTTTCTTTGCTGACATTGTCGATTTCTGCTCCGCGAAAACGAGGCCATCGTGTGCCGGGAATGTCGGCACAGCTTTTAAAAAAAGTGTAATTCTCCCCTATTTTCACAGGCTGTAACACGACAGCTCCTGCCTTCCTTTCATCCATGCCGGGCATACTCAGTCTGAATGAGCTCACCGGGTTATATAGCAACCACCCTACAATCACGGCAATACCAAGCACAACGAATGCCGGCAGCAAGTAGCGGTATAGGGTATTTCTAAACATGAACGGGAAAGGTACTACTTCTTCCTGATATCATAGGCAAGTAAGGCCTTGCCCCGCCTGATGTAGAGCTTGCCATCACGGATGACAGGGTGAGAAAAGTGTTCTTTGGTACCGGCAGTGATTTTAAACGAACTGATCAGTTCAGGCTTTACAATACCCGGATTCACCAGGTTCATCTCCCCACGCTGGTTATAAAAATAGATCATGTTGTCGGCAAAAGCGATGGAGCCGGTCAGGATCTTCAGAGAATCCAGGATCTGGCCTGTATTGGCATCGACAGTCAGCAAGGACCGCATCCCTTCACAACCTACAAAAATGCGGTTACCAAGTTTGATGAAACCTCCCATGTAATTGTCAACCTTAGTGTTTCTCCATTCCTGGCTGACTTTCATCCCATCTTCAGAGAGTTTTAGCTTCACACCACAATTTCCATCACCGGCAAAATAATAGATATACCCGTTTTCATAAAATGCTGAGTTGCTATGGGTATCACCCATCCCTGATTTGCGTTCAGCAACAGGTGTATTGATTTGCTCATGCGACCAAAGCAATTTCCCTGTAGCAGCATCGATTCCAAGCATATGGTAAGCGCTGAATGTCACCAGGATCGAGAATGTCGGCAGTTTTATTAAAATGGGGGAATTGTAGGCAGGAGGTTCACCGAATGCTTTGCAAATCCACTCAATTTTACCTGTGAAGCGGTTCAAGGCTACCACATTGGTATCGATTCCGCCTGGAGTATAGAAAATCCTGTCTCCTTCCACCAGTGGGGATTCTGCATGTCCGAAGACCGTAAATCGCCCATGGAGGTCTTTTTTCATGTCAAGGCTCCATTTTTTGGCACCATCAGCGGCCTCTATGCAATAGAGATTGCCAAGACCAGAACTGACATAGATCAGGTTCCCCACCACGGTAGGCGTAGAACGGGATCCGGGGTAAGAAACAGTCCACTCTTTCCCGAAATCTGTCTTCCACAAAAACTGTCCCTGCAAACTGAATGCAAAAAGATAGGCGATGCTGTCAATTTCACCGGTCACGTACACCCGATTGTCGGTGATGGCAGGCGGACCATAACCATTGCCGATTTCATTGTTGCTCCACAGCAATGCAGGTCCTGTTGCTGGCCATGTTGTCAACAAATTCTGATCAGGGTAATAGCCATCCCGGTAAGGACCACGGTATTGCGCCTGAACCTGGGCATGTATGTTGATAGCGGTGAAAACCAGGAACGCAAGGCAGAATAATTTCCGTATCATATTGACAATATTATAAATAAGCTAAAAATCTATTTCCTGATGTCATACACCATCATCGAATTCCCGTGACGGATATAGAGCATCCCATTTTCAATGACAGGATGAGCCCAATGCTGCTGCGTGCCGTAAGGCACTTTAAAGGCACTGACTTTTACAAATCCTGTTGGCGTAGGCTCCAGCAAGGCGACTTCCCCGCTTTCATCATAGGTATACATCATGCCATCGGCAGCGATGATGCTGCCCGGTTTTCCATTGAATTTATCGAAAGCAACTTCTTCTCCGGTCTTCCAATTGAGACAATGAATGCCTTTGACCTTATCACCCAGTCCATATACCAGGCCATTCATCAGCACCATACCACCCATGCGGTTGTCGAGTGCGGCATTAAACCATGATTTTTCAACAGAGGTCCCGTCGGCTGCGAGTTTCAGCATCACGCCACCATATCCGTAGCCGGAAACACAATAAAGATAGCCATCGGAATACAAAGGAGAATTCGCATGGACGGAGTATTTGTTGATCTGCTCATAGCTCCAGAGCTTCTGTCCGGTTTCTGCATCCAGTCCAAGGATGGATTTCTCCGTCATCGTCACGACAATTTTTCGCCCTGCACAGGGGATGATGATGGGAGAACAATAGGCACTTTTTTCGCCATTGCCCTGATTACTCCAGATGAGCTTGCCGGTGGTTTTGTTGAGTGCTATTACATTGTTAACCGGCCCACCCACGGTACAGAAAACCTTATCCCCATCAACAAGCAGGTTCTCAGTTACTCCCCAAACGATATTCAGGCCATCATAATCCTTCATGATGTCGGTTGACCAAAGGATCTCGCCTTTGTCGGCTCCCAGGCAGACAATTTTCCCAAAAGCATTCATCAGGTATACTTTCCCCTCATTAATCACAGGTGTAGAGCGGGTTCCGGGGTAACTTTCTGTCCATTCTTCGCCATAAACTGTACTCCAGATCAGCTTCCCATCCATTGAGAATGCAAAAATGTAACCCTTGCCATCTATCGTTCCTGCGGTATATATGCGATCCGGAGCGACAATTGCTGCAGATGAAAAGCCATCTCCCAGATTGTCGTTATGCCACAAAAGCTTGGGGCCTTCAGCGGGCCAGGATTTCAGTAAGCCATTTTCCTGGTATAAACCATCACGGTTTTGTCCACGCCATTGCGCTGCATCCTGGGCGGAAATAGTGCAGCTCAAAACCAAGAATCCGAGGATAAGTAAAGACAAGTGTTTCATAAGGTAAATGAGATTAAATTCACTATAAAATTAGAACAAAATAGCGATATAATAAGCAATATCCTTCACAGAAATCAAATCCCGGCCACTAAGCCTGAAAAACCTGATTCATAAACGGAAATCTCCATTTATTTCTAACTTTGTTCAATGGAAACATCATACAAAAACTGCCAGAGTTGCGGCATGCCCCTGAAACGAGATCCCAAAGGAGGCGGAACAAATGCCGATGGTTCAAGATCCCTCCAATATTGCAGCCATTGTTACGAAAATGGGGCCTTTACCAGGCCCGACATTACAGCCAAAGAAATGCAGGTCTTTGTGAAAGCCAAGCTTAAAGAAATGGGATTTCCGGGATTTATGGCCAGCTTTTTCGCCTCCCCTATTCCCAGACTAAAACGCTGGAAACCCTGAGTTTATTCATTCTAAAGCGAATCGATGCCACGAACAATTTTGCATAACAGATTAATATCCAGATTGATATTACTTGCAGGGATCAGCATACTCTCAGTCAGACCTTGTTTTTCACAGGACACCATCAAGGTTCTGTTTGTCGGCAACAGCTTTACCTATGTGTTTGATCTGCCGGGCTTGTTCGACAGCCTGGCCAAAGGTGCCGGGCATCCGGTGATTATTGCCCAGCATACCCCTGGCGGAATGTCAGTCGGCGATACAGTGCAAGGCACTTCAGCCCATATGAACAACCCCCTTGTGTATGACCTCATCCGTAGCAATGACTGGGATTACCTGCTTTTGCAGGACAACCAGGGACGATTTGTACGGGATTATGGTGTTTTCCCAGCCTCAAGCCTTGTCATTGAAGGACATATGAAGATCAGGGATTCTCTTTTGTTTTATCACCCTTGTGCCCATATGCTATGGTTTGCCGGCTGGGGGCCAAAAGCCGGCTATCCACCCTATGCCAGCACCGGCACCGGACTCATCGACAAAATCTACAACAACTACCGTTATTTGCTGGATACAGCAGGGCAAATCATAGCTCCCTTCGGACCGGCATGGCAGAGAATTATTGCAAACTACCCTGGCATCAATTTGTGGGACCTTGATAATACCCATCCCGGATTGGCCGGGTCCTACCTGAATGCCTGTGTTCTCTTTTCCACAGTGTTTAAAAATTCGCCAACACATAGCACATTTAATCCAGGCCTTGCTGCTGCTGACGACCTGATTCTTAAAAATACAGCCTGGGAGACGACAGTTGACAGCATTGAATATACAGGACTACAGGAGATTACACCTCAAATTTCGGGTTTTGACAATGTCGCCTTTGTCCCATTGTTCGATTCCTGTGCATGGTACCTGAACAATGTGCTGATTCACAATGGATCTTCCCTAAATATCCCGGAAGATGGAGAATATTATGCCATCGCAAAGGATGCAAATGGCTGTACTTTCAGGACGATGACCTATCATCTGTCCAGCATCAACGGCATCAACAATCCTATACAAAACCAGTCAATTCCTGTGTTCTATCCAAACCCGGCCAATGAAATCCTACATGTAAGTTCAAAAACACCTGACTGCAAAATGTATGTCATGAATGCGCTCGGACAAACTGTGTATGAAAAAACACTGCCCACCGGAGAAATCAACATTGATTGTCTCTCCTGGCCAGCCGGCTTGTATGTGATTGCCTTTGCTGTTATTAACCAGCAGAGTGTATTCAGAAAGCTGGTGATATCCAGGTAATAAATGGATGTTCCCCCATTGTATATTCTCTTTGCAATCTCAACTTCATTCTAAAAAACACCCTATCTTCACGAAATCAAATTCCGTCTCATCCGTGTAATTCCGTTTCATCCGTGTTCCACCACAACACCCTTTAGCCTCAAAATTATGTCCATCGAAGAAGAAGAACAACCCATCATTGAATACACCCCCGCCCAACTTAAATTCATTGCCTACTGGGAAAAGGAGCGCCAACACAAACTGCGGTACATGTTAATGCGCGGAGGGCTATTTATTGGCGTGCCCATCGGCATCTTCAACTATTTCTGGGACTCCATCAACTTTGACCTGGCCCTGTTTGATTTCTGGAAACTCATGATTTCTGTAGCAGTCTTTGGCTTTGCAGGTGTGATGTTTGGCCTCTACCGTTTTGGCGTCAGAGACAAGAACTACAAGATGCTGGTCGACACCGAATAAGCCAATCATGATGGAATCCATTCAAGAGATCTATAAAACCGGTGCCGGCCCTTCGAGCAGTCACACCATGGGGCCCTCAAAAGCTGCCATGTTGTTTAAAGCAAAACACCCGCTATCGGCCTCTTTTCGTGTCACACTTTATGGTAGCCTAGCCGCCACCGGAAAAGGCCACCTTACCGATGTTGCGATTACGCGGGGATTAGCCCCCACCACAACAGAAATCATCTGGCATCCACAGCTTTTCTTACCCCTGCACCCCAATGGGATGAAATTTGAGGCTCTGGATGAAAAAGGAAATGTCACAGCCACATGGACCACTTACAGCATTGGTGGTGGTGACATCAGCGAAAGCGGAAAAAGGGAGAATGCATCAGCTGTTTACCCGCTCTCCACGATGTCCGAAATCCTAAGCTATTGCGAAGAAAGCGGACAACATCTCTGGGAATATGTAGCCATGCATGAAGCGCCCGACATCTGGGATTATCTTGCAGTCGTATGGAAAACCATGAAAGAAGCTGTGGTAAGGGGATTGGAAGCCGAAGGCGTTTTGCAGGGCGGGTTAAACCTTCCACGCAAAGCCAGTTCTTTTCATGTGAAAGCCCAGAATTTCCGTTCACCCCAGAACAGGCGTATGTTGACTTTTGCCTACGCCCTCGCCGTTTCTGAGGAAAATGCAGCAGGCGGAATTGTGGTGACAGCCCCCACCTGTGGCTCCTGTGGTGTCATCCCTGCGGTATTATACCTGATGGAAAATGACCAGGATTTCTCTGAAATAAAAATCTTAAGGGCATTGGCTACGGCAGGATTGATCGGCAACCTCATCAAAACCAATGCTTCCATTTCTGGAGCAGAAGTCGGTTGCCAGGGAGAAGTAGGCAGTGCCTGTTCTATGGCAGCAGGCGCAGTTGCACAGCTTTATGGCGGTAGCCCGGCCCAGGTGGAATATGCAGCCTCTATCGGGATGGAACATTCACTGGGGCTTACCTGCGATCCCATCTATGGTTTGGTGCAGATTCCCTGTATCGAGAGAAATGCACTGGCAGCTTCCCGGGCCAATGACTCAGCCCTGTATGCACTGCTTTCCGATGGACATCACATCGTCGGTTTCGACAAAGTTATACAGGCCATGAAACAAACAGGTCATGACTTGCCACACATCTATAAAGAGACAGCAGAAGGAGGATTGGCTTTGTTTGCGGCAAACATCAAGCCAAAGTAAAGGTGTTGATTGTCAGGAAGAAAGAAACGCTTACCTAAAGCGTCTCTTTGTCTCAAAAGTTTTTTCCGGACGTCCTGAAGTCTTTCTCAGACTGATCTTTCTGTCGGCGATATAGGCATCACGGAAGGCATCCATCAGCATGTCTGAATAAGCTCCGTCGGCTTCGAAGATGGTATCATTTTTCATGATGGTCACCTTGCCTACTTTGACTTTCGTTTTGGGCGTATAATCTTTGATCAGACGTAAAAGATCTGTCGGACTGAGACCATCGCGGAAGCCAAGGTTGATGCGGAAAGGCACGAGACCTTCGTCATCAAAGCGTTTTCTTTCGCCGGGTGCACTGGACCTTGGTCCCCTATCCCCTCTTTCACCACGTTCACCACGCTCTGACCTGAACTCAGATTCCCTGACGTTGAGGTCCGGGGCATCTTTGTAGTAATCCAGGAAACGGTTGAACTCGGTAGAGACAAAGCGTTTGATAAGTTCTTCGCGGGTCATCCCTTCCAGTTTTTTGTAGATCACGGGGAGGAAGTCGTCGATTTCTTCGTCGTTGACAGCCACCTGTTCCATGGTTTCTACCATGTGGAAGAGCTGTTTCTCGCAGCATTCTCTGCCATCAGGAATAGAACGGGCTTCGAATTTCTTTTTGATATTTTTCTCGAGGATGGAGATTTTGCTTTTGTCGCGGGTGCTGACGAGGCTTACAGAGATCCCGCTTTTGCCCGCGCGACCTGTTCTTCCGCTACGGTGAACATAACTCTCGAGTTCGTCGGGAAGGTTGTAGTTGATGACATGGGTGAGGTTGTCGACATCCAAACCACGGGCAGCGACGTCAGTAGCCACGAGGATTTGCAATGCTTTGTCGCGGAATTTCTGCATGGCATAGTCACGTTGTGACTGGCTTAAGTCGCCATGCAGTGCATCGGCATTGTATCCGTCTTTCATCAGTTTCGCTGCAACGTCGCGGGTTTCCTCGCGGGTACGGCAGAAAACGATACCATATATTTTAGGGTAATAGTCGACGATACGTTTCAGGGCATGGTAACGATCATGCGCTTTCACGGTGTAATAGTAATGTTTGACATTGTCGGCGCCGGCATTTTTGGTGCCAATGCTGATTTCTGTCGCATTGTTGAGGTATTTGTTGGCGATGTTGGCAACTTCTCTGGGCATGGTAGCCGAGAACAACAAAGTTCTGCGTTCTTCAGGAAGGTTTTCGAGGATGGTGTTGAGTTCTTCCTGGAAGCCCATGTTGAGCATTTCGTCGGCCTCATCGAGGACCAGAGAATGGATTTCGCTGAGGTTCACCTTTTTGCGACGGATGATGTCGTTCATACGACCGGGTGTAGCGACGATGATCTGTGCACCTCTTTTCAGGTCGTGGATTTGGTTTTCAATACTTGCGCCACCATAGACAGACACCACAGAGACCCATTTCATAAACTGGGCGAAAGAACGGATGTCGTTGGCAACCTGCATACAAAGTTCGCGGGTTGGGCAAAGGATAATACCCTGTGGGTAATTGCTGCCCTCCTTCAGGGCTTGTAAGAGTGGTAATCCGAATGCTGCAGTCTTTCCGGTTCCCGTCTGGGCCAGGGCAACAATGTCGGTGTCAGAAGCCATCATCGCCGGGATTACCTTTTCCTGTACAGGCATAGGTAATTCAAATCCGAGCGTTTGAACAGCACGCAATAGTTCGGGCCGTAGGCCCATTTCTTCAAATGAAATCATAAATTATTTTTACCAGGTTGTAGTGCTCCTGGTCCCGGGTAGATAACCCCATCAGGTTACTGAACGCAAAACCTTGTGCACTTTTTGAGGGCGCAAAGGTAATAAAAATATTAATACTTTGATACTGAATGATTTTATTTATTTTTTACCTTTAAGCCGCGTTTTAAAACACGAATTCAAGGACCGGCAAATTTCAAATTCAAAATGCACTATTTACAGTAATGACGGGACTAAATTAATGTTGATGCAAAGCTGAAATAAGACAATACTAACAAAACTAAAACCTACATCTTATGATTAATGTCAATGAATACTTCGACGGAAAAGTGAAATCCCTCGCTTTTGAGAATGCCAAAGGAAAAGCTACAGCCGGGGTGATGCTTGCCGGAGAATACGAATTCGGAACATCCACAGTGGAACATATGCTGGTAACAGCCGGCACGCTGCATGTACAAATGCCGGGAGAAACTACCTGGACAACTTACAAATTGCACGATACTTTTGACATTGCTTCCGGCATCAGATTTAAGGTGAAGACAGATGAGTCATCCTCATACATCTGTTATTACGAATAGATTCCAGGAGATTTCCACCCTTCAAACTGTCCCGCATGATTGATTTACGTAGCGATACCGTTACCCGCCCCACCCATGGCATGTTGGAAGCGATGTTTTCCGCCCCTGTTGGTGATGATGTTTTCGGGGAAGACCCCACTATCAATGCCCTTGAGCAGAAAGTGGCTGCCTTATTTGGCGTTGAAGCTGCGATCTATTGTGCATCCGGCACCATGGCCAACCAAATCGCCATCAAAGTCCACACAAGGCCGGGTGATGAAGTGATTTGCGCCAATACCGCCCACATCTATTATTATGAAGGAGGCGGCATCGCCTTCAATTCAGGGGCATCGGTTTGTCTGCTGGAAGGCAATCGCGGCAGGATCAGTGCAGCACAAGTACTGGCGAATGTCAACCCTGATGATGTACACCGGCCTGTTACCAGCCTGGTTTGCCTCGAAAATACCATGAACAAAGGCGGTGGCGCTGTATATGACTTTGCCGAAATCCAGGCAATTGCCAAAGTCTGTAAGGATCACAATCTCAAATTTCACCTCGATGGTGCCCGGCTGTTTAATGCCTTGGCAGTAAACGGCCAGACTCCTGAAGACTATGGACAGATTTTCGACAGCATCTCCATTTGCCTTTCTAAAGGACTGGGCGCTCCCGTTGGATCGGTGCTGATGGGAAATACAGCATTCATCCACCAGGCCAGGCGTATCCGCAAAGCCTTTGGTGGTGGCATGCGACAAGCAGGCTACCTGGCCGCTGCCGGTATTTATGCCCTCGACCACCATGTCGAAAGACTGAAAGATGACCATCGCCGTGCCCAAACCCTGGGAAAAGCCCTGGAAAGTATGCCCTATGTAGAAAGCATTTTGCCCATAGAAACGAACATCATCTATTTCAACCTCATAGAGGCAATGCCAACACAGGTATTTCTGCAAAAGCTTGAAAGCAAAGGAATCTACGCCTTCTCTACCGGCCCCAAAGCAATCCGTTTCGTTACCCACCTGGATTTCACAGACGAAATGCTTGAGCAAGTCGTAAAATCCCTGGTAATGGATTGATTAATAGCACATTAAAAAAAAGTACTATCATATCTGAACACCCCAATCCGCGTAAATCTGCGCAAATCCGCCTAATCCGCGGACATACTTCACTTATCACATTGTCCAATAAGTTTCCAATAACATCCCAAAATCAAGTATCTTTGCAGCGCGAAAAACAAAACTATTTAAATTTAATATGATACTTGGTATTCTGAAAGAAAAAGAACCGGAAAGACGGGTAGCCATGCTCCCTGAAACGGTCGCCAGCCTGGTAAAACTGAAGGTTAGTGTTGTGGTTGAGCAAGGTGCCGGACTCACAGCCTTTGCCGCTGACGAAGCATATATTGAGGCAGGTGCTATGGTTGTCGGCCGCCAGGTTGTGACATCCACCTCCGACCTCATCCTGTGCATCAACCCTCCTGTTGATGACATTGCCGGTTTGCATGAAGACAAAGTCCTGATGACAGTATTAAACCCCTATTTCAACACAGACCTGGTAAAGGTCCTCGCCAAAGGCAGGATTACTGCTTTCAGCATGGACATCATCCCCCGGACTTCACGGGCCCAGGCCATGGACATCCTTTCATCCATGGCTACAGTGGCAGGTTACAAAGCTGTACTTACAGCAGCCAATACCTTGCCCAAATTCTTCCCCATGTTCATGACTGCTGCCGGTACGATTACGCCTGCCAAAGTCCTGATCCTGGGTGCCGGTGTCGCCGGACTTCAGGCTGTTGCTACCTCCCGTAAACTTGGTGGTGTAGTGGAAGTCTTTGATGTCAGGGCAGCTGTGAAAGAAGAAGTCATGGGACTCGGTGCCAAATTCGTTGAAGTAGAAGGTGCCTCTGACGACAAAGCCGCAGGTGGTTATGCTGTTGAGCAATCAGAGGAATTCAAACAACGACAAGCACAAGCCATCCACGACCATGCCGTGAAGAGTGATGTCATCATCTGTACCGCTCAGATTCCGGGTAAGAAAGCGCCACTCCTGCTCAAAGCTGACACAGTGAAAGCCATGAAACCAGGTTCCGTGATCATCGACCTTGCAGCTTCAACAGGCGGCAATTGCGAACTGACCCAGGACAATGCCACAGTGGTAGAACATGGCGTAAAGATCATCGGAAATTCATTTTTCCCGACAGACATGCCCACAGATGCTAGTCGTATGTTCGGCAAAAACATCTTCAATTTCCTGAAGCTCATCATCAATGCAGAAGGCGGAATGAACCTCAACTGGAATGACGACATCGTAAAAGGCACTGCCGTGACCCACGATGGCAAAGTCGTCAATGAGCGCGTTCTGGCCATGCTTAACAATTAACAATCATTATAATGGAAGATATTTTAAGATTTACTTTCGAATATAAGGAGATGATTTTCATCATTATCCTTTCCGTATTCCTGGGGATAGAGGTGATATCCCACGTTCCGGCTGTTTTGCATACTCCCCTGATGTCGGGTGCCAACGCCATCCATGGTGTTGTGATCATTGGCTCCATCATCGTGATGGGTCATGCTACAGAAATCCTGCCCATGATCCTCGGATTTCTGGCAGTGATCCTGGGCACACTCAATGTGGTGGGAGGTTTTGTAGTGACAGACCGCATGCTCGAGATGTTCAAAAAGAAAAAAAACAAATAGACGCGCGCCATGGAACAGATTATAAAAACCTTCGAATTTTCTACAGGGCTGTCGATACTGGAACTATCCTACCTCCTGGCTTCTATCCTGTTTATCCTGGGACTGAAAAAACTCAGTCACCCCGAGACCGCACGTGCCGGCAACCTATGGGCTGCCTTCGGGATGGGATTTGCCATCCTCACCACCATCATTTTCCACAAAGTAAAACTGGCTGATGGATCTTATGAAGGCATCCACAACCTGCCCTGGATCCTGGCAGCTTTGGCGATAGGCACTATCATTGGTTGGTATGCTGCTGTCAAAGTCAAGATGACCGCCATGCCCCAGATGGTTTCTTTATTTAATGGTATGGGTGGTGCTTGTGCAGCCCTGATTTCCCTGATGGAGTTTCCCCACATTGATCCTGCCCTCATTGCTGAACATGGCATGCTCAATGGTCATACCGTCGCCATTATGCTTGGTTTGATGATCGGCAGTGTCTCTTTCTCCGGCAGTATGATTGCCTTTGGCAAATTGGATGAGAAAATTGGTGACGTCCGCGCCATGTGGATGCGTTATGTCAACATCAGCTTCCTTGTCCTTTTGCTGGTGATGTTTGTCTACATTCTTTTTATGTCACAAATGCCATCCAGCACGATTATATACCTTTTCCTGGCCTTGTCTTTAATATATGGTATCACCCTCGTGTTGCCCATTGGTGGAGCAGACATGCCTGTTGTGATTTCCCTGCTGAATTCCTTCACCGGTGTTGCAGCGGCTATGGGAGGCTTCCTTTATAGCAACCAGGCCATGCTTACAGGAGGAATCCTGGTTGGCTCTTCCGGAACCATTCTGACCATCCTGATGTGCAAGGCCATGAACCGTTCATTGCTCAATGTGATCATCGGTGCCTTTGGTGGCGGCGGTGCTGCTGCCGGTGGTGATGGTGGAGAAAAGACAGTGAAAGAGATCAGCCTCAGTGATGCAGCCATCCTCCTGACCTATTCCTCAAAAGTGTATATCGTTCCAGGCTATGGATTGGCAGTGGCACAGGCTCAGCATGTCTGTCATGAACTCGACAACCTTTTGTCATCCAAAGGCGTGGATGTGAAATATGCGATACATCCAGTTGCCGGTCGTATGCCAGGCCACATGAATGTCTTGTTGGCTGAAGCCGATGTTCCTTACGAAAAACTCGTGGAAGCAGATGATGCCAATGGCGAAATGAACAACACCGATGTCGTGATCGTGATTGGTGCCAATGACGTTGTAAACCCTGCTGCTGAAGATGATCCTTCAAGCCCGATCTATGGTATGCCTGTCATCCGTGCCTGGGAAGCCCGCAATGTCATCATCATGAAACGCAGCATGGGCAAAGGTTATGCTGCCATCGACAACATGCTGTTCTTTCATCCAAAGAGCAGGATGCTTTTCGGAGATGGTAAAGCAAGTATGCAAAAATTAATTGCGGAGATTAAGAGCCTTTAGGGCAAAGATTACCTTACTGCGATGGTTGTTGCGGCATAATCCCGGCTTTACTTTTTCGTCATCGCAAAACATCAAGAAGAATCATGAGAATTATTTTCATGATTCTTCTGCATTAAAGGTGACTGATAATCAACACCTTTAAGCTATTTCATATTTACATATCTGAATAAAATACGAATAAATTCAAATTTGTTTAGTACTATTGGCTGTTGTTTCGTGTCTATTAAAATCAAATACAACAAATCTAACTATTATGAGAAATTTTCTACGATTGCTTATTGTAGGCATTGCTTTTGTAAGTGCATGCTTCATCCATGTCGCACCTTTGTCTGCACAAGCTCCACAATCATTTAAATACCAGGCTGTTGCCCGCAATGCAGGAGGAGATCCTCTGGCCAATCAATTGGTTAGTTTCAGGGTTAAGCTACACCAGGGAAGCGCAATAGGAACCGTGGTGTACACCGAAACCCATGCACAAACAACCAATGCATTTGGTTTGGTAAATCTGGAAATTGGCAGTGGAACAGTAGTTTCTGGTACCTTTTCCAGCATCAGCTGGCAAACAGGCAGTTATTATCTCGAAATAGAATTGGATCCTTTGGGTGGAGCCAGCTATACTAGCATGGGGACAACACATTTGTTATCAGTTCCCTACGCACTTTATAGTGCAAGCAGTGGCTCCTCTGCAGGATGGTCGCTTACCGGCAACACCGGGACTTCTGCGGTCACAAATTTCATTGGAACGACCGACAATGTTCCCCTTGTCTTTAAAGTCAACAACCAAAAAGCCGGGCGACTCGACCAAAGCAACACTGCCTATGGCTATAAAGCAAGTCTTTTGAACTCGACTGGTTTTTCGAATGTTGCCATTGGGAACAATGCCCTTAACAACAATACGAGCCGCAGCAACCTCGTGGCCGTCGGCGATTCTGCTCTATTTAACAATGGCATTGGTGCTACCACACTTCAGGCAATTGGAAATACTGCGATAGGTTCTAAGGCTTTGTATTCGAATACTGTTGGGTTATACAATTCAGCAAATGGCTTTAAGTCTTTGTATTCCAATACGACAGGCAGTAACAACACCGCCAGTGGTTACCGTTCTTTGTTTACCAATGTATCCGGTGAATACAATGTTGCCTTCGGCTCCAACTCTCTCTCCTCCAACACCTTAGGACAGGACAATGCAGCACTGGGTGCTTCTACCTTATCAGCCAACACCCTGGGTTCTGAGAATACAGCCGTCGGTTCTTTTTCACTTTTCAAAAACAAAACAGGAAATGATAACACAGCTGCCGGCGCTTTTGCTTTGTATTTTGACACCACTGGGTATGGAAACAATGCAATGGGAGCCTACGCATTATACCAGAATAGAAACGGTTATTGGAATACCGCCAATGGATTTGAAGCATTATATGCTAACACAAGCGGCTCTAATAACGTTGCAATCGGGAATGAAGCCTTGAGCAGCAATATCAGTGGCTCTGGCAATACAGCCACTGGAATCAGCGCTTTATACGCAAACACAACAGGACGCTCCAATGTTGCTATTGGTGCCAAGGCATTGTATAACAATACGGATCGCAGCTACCTGGTGGCTATCGGTGATTCTGCACTCTTCAACAATGGCATTGGAGCTTCTCCAGTCAATTCTTTCTCTGCCACTTTTAATACCGCTGTTGGAGCATTTGCAATGTTTAACAACACAACAGGTTTTTATAATTCTGCTTTGGGAACCCAGGTTCTATATTCCAACACCATCGGCGTAGAGAATACTGCATTTGGTTGTTCGGCCCTTTTTCACAATAGTACCGGAAATTTTAATACGGCAGCAGGTGCATTTGTGCTCACACAAAACACAAGTGGTGACCATAACACAGCAATCGGAGTGAATGTTCTTGAATATAATACTGAAGGAGATAACAATGCTGGCATCGGTTACAGAGCACTATCCCACAATTATAAAGGAGATGGCAATGTTGCAGCCGGGTTTGAACCAGTATATAATAATACCAACGGAAATTCAAATATTGGCATCGGTTCGAGAGCTCTTTTTAGGAGTACCACGCAAAGCAACCTTGTTGCCATAGGCGACTCTGCATTGTATAACAATGGCCTGGGAGCCACCACCGCTACACATGCAACAGAAAATACTGCAGTGGGTTCAAAATCGCTTTACCTGAATGCTACTGGGTATGGGAACACGGCTACCGGAAATTCGGCCCTGTATAGTAACATCACCGGTTATTCCAATACAGCCTACGGCGTGCAAGCCTTGTATTCCAACCTCAGCGGCAACAACATTACTGCTGTTGGGTACTATGCCAATGTCTCTTCCGGCGCCCTTACAAATGCCACCGCCATCGGCAGTGGCGCCATTGTAAATGCCAGCAACAAGGTGGTCATCGGGAATACTTCGGTTACCTCTATCGGTGGACAGGTGGGCTGGTCGACCTATTCTGATAAACGTTTGAAAACCAATGTTACTGACAGCAAACTCGGACTGGCGTTTATTCTGCAACTGAAGCCGGTTAACTATAACTATCTGGCTGAAGGTCAATCCGATATCCTGTACACCGGCTTCCTGGCACAGGATGTCGAAAACGCCCTGAACACATTGGGATTGGAATTCAGCGGCCTCGACAAACCTAAGAATGATGAGGATTTCTACAGCCTGCGCTATGCTGAGTTTGTAGTGCCGCTTGTAAAAGCCGTTCAGGAGCAACAACAAAAAATCGACAACTTACAAGCCAAAAATGATGAACTGCAAAGACAGATTGATGAAATCCATACACTGTTGAAAAAATAACAAGCCATGAAAAGAATTACAATACTATTTATCAGCCTAATTTTTGTTTTTTCTGCCAGGGCACAATCTCTCAATCCGACTGTGAATGCCACTGCAGGCGGCTATTTCAGTACGCCTGATGTCAGCCTTAGCTGGACTTTGGGAGAGATTGCCACAGAGACCTTTAGCGGCAGCAGTGCTATCCTGACCCAGGGCTTTCAACAACCAAATGGGAGATTGATGGTCAGCGGATTGTTGAGCTATCGGAACAGTGTCAGCACACCCATGACTTACACTAAGGTTTACCTGAGAACCCTGGCCGGCATTCCTGTAGACTCTGCCATCACCACCAGCAATGGCCATTTCTACTTCTTCGATACCCCTCCCGGGACTTATGTCTTTGGATTAAGCGTAACGAAAGCATGGGGTGGTGTGAATTCAGCCGATGCCCTCAAGACTACACAGCATTTCGTTAACCTCATCACATTGACTGACCTTTATCTGAAGGCAGCCGATGTAAACAATTCCGGATATATCAACAGTCTGGATGCTTTGCTGATTTCAAAACGCTTTACCGGCATCATCAGCAGTTTTTCAGTGAATGACTGGCTTTATACCGCTGACACGATCACCCTGGGCGCCCTTCCTGTGATACACAATCTTAAAACCATTTGTACCGGTGATGTAAACGGATCATACATCCCGCCCTTGAGTATTGGGGGAGACAACGCCCAATAAGCTGATGATCAAACTGTTGGTATTCCAGCAAAAAGATATTGCTTCAAATGAAGGAGTAGGCAAAATCCTTTCCTAAGACGAATGTCCTATTGATGGATACTGTACAACATATGAATTGAAGCGCGCTCCATGCCTGATAGCTTTCTTTTGTACCTTTGGTATCTGCTTCACTGATACTCCCTGGCTGGCAATACTGGCTGTCATTACTATAAATTACTTTCTACCGGCATGAAACAAGAAGATTTCAACATCAAAAGCCTGGGACTCCCCCGCTTTATTTCACCACTGAACCTCTCCAATGTCGAAGGAGATGGACTGATCGATTATACCGACTCCAGAGACCGCATTTTGCACAACCACGACCTTGAATACGTCACCTCCTGTTTTGAGAAAGGGGAAGTGCCACTCTCTTTTGAGAAATCCGGACCCTGTGAGAATTTGTTTTTCAACCCCGCTGCCACACGGGCAGCCATTGTGACCTGCGGCGGACTCTGTCCCGGCATCAACGACGTGATCCGTGGCATCGTTTTTCAGCTGGAAGGCAGGTATGGGGTGAAGAAAATTTTTGGAATCCGTTATGGATTTGCCGGCCTGACCCCTGATTTCGACTACCCCATGGTGGAACTCAACATGGACAAAGTCGATGAAATCCAGCACAATGGGGGCTCAATCCTAGGGTCTTCCAGAGGCGCTCAGGACATGAGCCAGGTCGTTGATACCCTGGAAAGAGAGAACATCAACATCCTTTTTTGTATCGGTGGTGATGGCACCTTAAAAGGAGCACATGCCATTGTTGAGGAAATAGCCAAACGCAATTTAAAGATCTCAGTCGCCGGGATTCCCAAGACCATCGACAACGACATCAACTTCACTGATCGTTCTTTTGGTTTTGAAACAGCCTTTTCTATTGCCACCAACATCATCCAGGTCTCTCACAATGAAGCCAAAGGCTATCACAACGGCATCGCCCTCATCAAGCTGATGGGCAGAGATTCGGGTTTCATCGCTGCCCATGCTGCCATGGCACAGCAGGATGTCAACTTTGTCATCGTTCCCGAGATGGACTTCGACCTACATGGCGACAAAGGCCTGTTCACTGCCCTGCGACACCGCCTGGAAGAAAGACATCATGCCGTCATTGTCGTGGCAGAAGGAGCCGGACAATTCCTGTTTGAAAACGCCTATGCCGGCGAGGACGCTTCAGGCAACCTGCTGCACAAGGATATCGGCATCTTTCTCCGCGATGCCATCATCGAAGAGTTTCACAAACAGGATTTCCCCATTTCTTTGAAATACATCGACCCAAGTTACATCATCCGTAGTGCTGCAGCCAATCCCAACGACAGCCTCTTCTGTATCCGCCTGGCCCAGGATGCAGTGCATGCCGCAATGGCAGGCAAGACCGATTTTGTAGTCGGGAACTGGGATGCAGAATTTATCCTGCTGCCAATTCCAATGGCCACAAAAGAACGTAAGAAAATCGACCTGGAAAGTGATTTCTGGGGAAGTGTCCTAGGTACTACAAGACAACCCTCTTCTTTGAAGAACCATTAATGCCCACAAACCCGACAAATTTATGGCAGGAAAAGAATTCAACCCCAGGGAACAACTCATCAAGAATGGCCTGCTATTGCTGGCTGTCGCCATTTTAATCATCGCCTGTTTTGATGTGATTCTGCCTTTCATGGGCATCTTCGTTTATGCCATCATCATCGCGGCTGCGATGTGGTCGCCTTTTGCATGGCTATCCACCTCCTTTGGCGGACGCAGAAAACCTGCTGCCGCTGTCTTTGCCCTAGCTTTCCTCCTCCTGCTGGCAGGTCCATTTGCTTACCTGGCCTCCACTTTAGGCACCTATTACCACAGTGGCTCAGAAATCGTGCAGAGCCTGATGACCAACGGCCTGCCTCCCGCACCCGCCTGGGTAGCCACCCTACCCTTCTTCGGTCCTGAGGTCCAGGCCAGGTGGGAGCTCTTCCGCACAGACACCACACATCAGCTATCGCTCTATGAGCCACAGCTGAGCAGCCTCGCGAAATGGTTGCTATCTGTTCTTGCCGGATTGCTGGGGGCTACCGTGGAACTCGTGCTCGGCATCATTTTAGCAGCCTTTATCTTAATGGAAGGCGACCAAATAAAAACCCCTTTGCACCGCATCGCCGACCGTCTCTTTGGCAGCAAAGGTGCGCCCGCCATCCTGAGTGCTGCCCATCGTGCTGTAAAAGGTGTGGCTGTGGGCGTACTTGGTACCTCGCTTTTGGGCGGCATACTGGCCTGGGTGGGCTTCAGCCTTGCCGGACTCTCCAGTGCTGTAGCCCTGGCCGGACTTCTTTTCTTTATGATGATGATGCAGTTGGGGCCGGTGCTGCTGCTGATTCCCGTCATCGCATGGCTTTTTATACAGGGACAGAACGGCAGCGCCATCTTCGTCGCAATCTACGGCATCGTGGTGTTAATGACCGTCGACAACATCATAAAACCCTGGCTGATTGCACGTACCGGGAAACTGCCCATCTTTGTCCTGCTGATCGGCGTCATCGGAGGCATGGCAGCCTGGGGCTTTACCGGGATGTTCATCGGGGCCATTGCCCTATCCGTTTTTTACACCGTTTTGCAAACCTGGATAGCCGTAGATCCTGAGGAAACCAAAGAAATAGAAATTCCTGAGAATTAAGTCCTTTTTAGGGTCTTTTTAGTACCTTTGCACGGCCAATTCAGGCCTAAAAAGACTCACGCATGGACACCAAAGATCTGGGATTTAACTCCAAACTCATTCACGCAGGCGGACTCGACGATGCCCTCGGCAGCGCTACTGTTCCCATTTATCAGACATCTACCTTCAAATTCCGCAATGCACAGCATGGTGCTGATTGTTTTGCCGGTGTCACAGAAGGCTATATCTATACCAGGATTGCCAACCCTACCATTCGTTCGCTGGAGAAAAGCATCGCCATCCTCGAAAATGGCTATGACGGCATCGCCACAAGTTCAGGTATGGGTGCCGTAACCAGCGTATATTTTGCTTTGTTAGGTGCTGGTTCTCATATCGTGAGCTCAGAGGCTGTGTATGGTCCGGCCAGGGGTATCCTGGAACAGGATTTCTCCAGGTTCGGTGTTGAAGCCAGTTTTGTGGACACCTCAAACCTTGAGGCCATCAAAGCAGCCATCAAACCCAATACCAAAGTACTTTATATCGAAACCCCGGCCAATCCTACCATGGCCATCACCGACATCAAAGCCTGCGTCGAAATCGCCAGAGAAAATAAAATCCTGCTTGTCGTCGACAATACTTTTTGTTCACCCTACCTGCAAAGACCCCTTGATTTCGGCGCTGATGTCGTCCTCCATTCCCTGACCAAGTTCATCAATGGCCATGCCGACATCGTAGGTGGTGTTATCGTTGCCAAAGACCCTGAATTGTACAAAAAACTGCGTCATGCCATGGTGTATACCGGCTGTAACATGGATCCCCACCAGGCTTACCTCGTCATCAGAGGTCTCAAGACCCTGGGAATCAGAATCGACCGTGCCCAGGAGAATGCAGAAAAAGTAGCCCGTTATCTCGAAAACCATCCCAAAATCGAATGGATTCGTTACCCCGGCCTGGCTTCTCATCCCCAGCATGAGCTGGCCAAAAGCCAAATGCGGGGTGCCGGCACCATGATCAGCTTCGGCGTCAAAGGCGGTTTCACAGCAGGCAAGACCTTGATGGACAATGTCCACCTCGCCATGCTGGCCGTTTCCCTGGGCGGCGTAGAGACGCTGATTCAGCATCCGGCTTCCATGACACATGCCGCCATTTCCCCTGCCGACAAAATCAAAGCCGGGATTACCGACGACCTTGTCCGTTTTTCCATCGGGATCGAAGATGTTGAAGACATCATCGCCGACCTCGCCCATGCCTTAGAGAAAGTATAATTCAGCTTTATAATTCCTGATGATGGGGAAACCCTTTACATACAAGCCCGTCGACCAGGAGGGCATGGAGACACTCGATGTCATCTCCGCCGCCCACAATTTCAACCGCTGGATGTATGATACCATACGCCCCTATTGCAAGGGCGATATCCTCGAAATCGGCAGTGGCATCGGCAACATCTCCTCCTTTTTCATCGATCAGGGAAGTTCTATCCATCTGAGCGACATCCGTGAAGTCTACTGTGAACGGCTAAAAAAAGAATTCAGTTCACATCCCGGGCTTTTGGGCATCGATGTCATGGACATCACGGCCCCTGATTTCGAAAACGCCTATCCACATCTGCAAGGCCGCTTCGACACCGTCTTCATCCTCAATGTAGTAGAACACATAGAAGATGATCAGCAGGCCATCACAAACTGCCGCAAACTGTTAAAACCTGGCGGACAGCTGATCGTGCTTGTACCTGCATTTCAAAGCCTGTATAATGGTTTTGATGTTGTGTTGGAGCATTATCGTCGCTACAACAAACAAGGGCTCACTACCCTGCTGGAGAAATCAGATTTTGACATAGTCCATCGCCAATACTTCAACCTGGCCGGCATCTTAGGTTGGTTTATCTCAGGTAAGCTGGAGAAAAACAAGACCATCCCACTTGGCGAGATCCGGCTTTATGACTTTTTCGTTCCGCTTTTCAGGCTGGTTGACAGGTTGTTTTTTCGGTCCTTCGGCTTGTCAGTTGTGGCTGTGGGGCGGAAATAGGGTTTTTTAGGAGAGGGGGATTGGGAGATTGGGGGATTGGGAGAGATGGAAGTGTTGCTGCTGATGGATGTTGGTTTGCGATGCCCGTTCGCTGTTAAGACAAGCTTTAGCAGATGCCAGAAAAGAAAGCATAGCGGGACATTACGCTTAACGGGGTCAAAAGCTCATGATTGACAGAGATTTGGCTGATCCTTACGGTGTAAAAACCAAGGCCTTAAAACAAGGAGTAAAACGTATCATCGCAAGGTTCACTTCTGACTTTATGTTTGAAATGACTGAAGATGAGTTTATAAATTGGAGGTCACAATCTGTGACCTCCAAATCGGATATCATGGGCTTACGGTATGCGCCATTCTACTTTACAGAACAGGGAGTTACAATGCCGGCCCACTACGATAACGGGGATAAAGAGCTTTTATAATTGTTCATCTTTTCTCCGGAAGCCCACTGGTTTAGGAGGAGGATGTGGTGGGTTGAGTAATTGTCGGAGCGCTTCAAAGATCATTGCAATGTCATCACTATTGCGAACGACCTGCTGCTCCATATTGTCTAGCTTTAAAAGAATGTCTTTGTGGGTGAGTAGCATTTCACGCATAAGTGCAAAAATGCGAATGATTCTTATGTTAACCTCAATTGCCCGGTCACTATTCAATACCCCTGAAAGCATGGCTACGCCTTGTTCAGTAAAACAGTAAGGGAGTTTCCTGTTTCCTCCCCATCTTGATATTCCAAATTGGAATATCAAGTTATCGTACTCCTCTTTTGTTAATTGGAACATAAAGTCAAACGGAAAACGCCCAGAGTTCCTTTGAACGGCTTTATTAAAATTGCCGGTAGTTACCCCATATAGTTCGGCAAGGTCTTTGTCTAACATTACCTTCTGTCCTCTGATAATAAAAATTTTAGACATGATTAGCTCATAGGGCTTCGCCGGCAAATTCCCGTTTGACATATTGTATTGATTTAAGAATTATTTCTCCAGCTGCCATAAGTAGTGCAAACAATTGATTTTTAATGCTTAGTTTAGGTTCGCAAAAAAACAAAGCATACCCACTCAATTTATATACGGAAAAACAAGCCTTCACTGGAAAGAAAAACAAAAAAAAATCAAAGCAGCCTACTATTCTATCCGGCATTTACATCCCATATAAATGAATAATCGAATGTTTTCCCATAACCCTTGTAATATGAAATTATTTTGGATATTTATAGTTGTTTCGCTTATCTCTGGAAATTCAATTTATTGCCAGGATTATCTATGGCAGAAGGACAATGGGTATAGCAATTTCATAGGTGCTGTTCTTGCTGCTAATAGTGAAGAAATTCTCGTTATCGACAATAGAATCATTCATTCAGCATTTGGTCTGCAAACTAACTATAAGGACATAATTGTATATTCATTCAGTTTTGCTACTGGGTTTGGCGATTCATTATTGATCTCTGACAATACTTATCCATTGTTTTGTGCTAATGCGTTTGACATCGATGGACACAATTATGTTGGTTATGGAACTGCGAAAGATGACGCAACGAATACATTACAATCGTATTTGTTCTATTTCGACGAAGATCTTAACTTTCTAAAGGACACCATCTTGCATTTTGATACCTGTGATATTTCACTTAGCACACATATACGGCTTTCCGATAACTCTTTTATAATCTCAGGGAAATGGTATTCAAAACCCAATCCCGGATTAGTTGGTTCTGTAATTATAATGCTTGATTCGAGTGGGTTTATTACTGATGTTAAATTTTTAAAATGCAGCTCTCCTCCCATTTTCTTTGTTGAATTTCCGGACTTTGCCGGATTTCATGGGGTTTCGGGAAATGACATCCGTTACTATCCCTATGATTTCAATATGGATTCATTGATATGGAATAAACCATTGGTAAATGCTACTTTACCATCACCAATTTCCTTACTACTGGGCAATGGAAATTATATTCAAATATGCAGAATGGTCCAGCCCTTCTCACCCTATATTCAAAATGCATTTTTTCTTAGAGACAATAATGGAAATATTTTGGATACGATTGTGGTAGCCCTGCCGGACACCTCTGAAAACTTGTGGGTTAACGGACTGAAATTATCTTCAATGGGAGATGTATTGATGGGGCAGACAGTCTATCATGCACTTAATGATCCGGGCTATTTAGATCCGATTGTCCACGACATGACTATTTCATGTTTATCAAATACGGGTGTCGAAAAATGGATACGCAAAATTGGCATGGGTGTTTATTTTGATCTTCAGTACCTGAGCCCTATGAATGATGGAGGATGTGTGATTGCCGGCACAATATGGGATTGGAATACGACATGGCCAAGTGTGAAAGATAATATGTTTCTGGCCAGGTTGTCACAGAATGGTGAATTGCTTAGTGGAATCAGTGAATCAATGGTATCAAAAGTACTTGTGTACCCCAACCCAGTCAGTGAAATAATGTATGTTGAGTTGGTTTCCGGTAATTGTGAGTTTTTTCTTTATGACATTACTGGTGTTATTCAAATTCATTCCTACGTATATGGAAAAGCTGCTATTAGCTTATACGGGATTCCTAACGGAATATATGTGTATAACTTAAAGGATCAGGGTTGTGTCTTTCAATCCGGGAAGATTGCTGTGGCACATTAGGGTCTGGTCTGGATGGGCATATAGTTCTTATGCGGAATCGTAATTGCAAGACTAAGTAATTTTAGCCGGATGTTGCTGTGATTTTGGATTTGCTGATGTGTAGATATGAAGATTGGCAGATTTACAAATGGTCAGATGCTTGCCCCCCGTTGAGCGTACCGTCTCGCTACGCTCATCAATTTCGGCTCCGTGCCTACATTATAAATTTTGCATTTGTAATTTTACCAACAGAGTACAAAATTGCTGAACAAGACCAAACTATCGCTTGACAATGCAAGTAGTGGGATAGAAGATAAAATATAGCTGCAGCAAGATTCGGGAAAAATTAAGCATAGTGGGACGCTACACATAACAGAGTAATTGTCGGAGCGCTTCAAAGATCATTGAGATGTCATCACGGTGCAGGACGATTTCTTTCGTATATTTACAAGGAGAAGCATCAGGAATCTTAAAGCCACCCATATGAAAAACTGGAATCTATTGTTTGTCGTAATGATTTTTGTATTGTTATCCTGCAAAAAACAGGAAGATGGACCAAAGCCTGATCATGCAATAAAAATTGGAGATTATAATGATATGTTTATCAATAAGTTAAACACGACAAAACAACTTGCGTTCAACTTCGCCCCTTTTAGTTTTGATGTTGATAACGATGGGATTGACGATTTTTCTATATCAGAAGGACACAGCCAAGTTCCGGGTAATTTTAGTATTCCGTCAGCTTTAATTACATGCCTGGACACAAAAACATTTTTCAGCATGGTAAATACTTTCGATTCTACATGGCTTTCAAGTTCTACTCATACAACAGGTAATGTAATTAGCACTTCTGAACATTACTATTGTCATTCAGTGCCTAATGTACCTCTTTACCGCATTGATTCGGCAAAACACCTGAAAAGATATGCTTTGGGTGATAGTGTCACATCTGGTGATTTATGGCAGTCAAGACAGTTTGGGTTCTTAAACTTAGGAAACGAACCATTCGCAACTTATTATGATTGGGTTGTTGGAGGTACGGTTCATATTGTCTATACTACTTACTACTTCAATTGTTATTTTTTACCCAGGGAAAAGGATGTATTTATTGGAATAAAAAAAGTCAATGGTGAACATACGAAATATGGCTGGATTAAACTGTACATTGCTGATAATAACACTGTAACAATAGTTGAATCAGCGATGCAGTAGTGAGACCATCCATGAACTAGTGCATAGTATATTAGAATCCTTCAGAATAAGTGATTTTGAATGGATGTTGTTTTGTAATGGGTTGCTGATGGGTGGATGTGAAGATTGGTAGATGTGAAGATGTGAAGATTGGCAGATGTGAGGATGGGCAAATGTGAAGATGTGAAGATGGGCAGATGTGAGGATAGTAAAATGCTGATTGCATCCTTGAGGATTTGCGGTAAAACACAAAGGGGAACCATTCTGCTTGAATGACTCCCCTTCCACTGGTCCTGACAGCCGTGGCGGCCAGGTAGTGCCAGGTTACTGTTATTGTTGCCGACTCTGCCAACATCGATCGGGTATGGCTTGCATGAACCGGCTTACTTTTGTTGCTGCAACTTGCGTTGCGAGCTTCAGCGGTGGCCTTCCTGTTACGGAGGTTCAATGGGCGTATTCCCTTTCTCTGCCTGAATCTGAAACCTGGTCTGATCCCGAAGGCGCGCTACCTGATTTCTTGTCCCTGCAACTGGTTTGGATTTCCTGAGCATCTCTGCTTTCGTTCCTCCGCCCCATCCCGGTTCAGCGATACCCTTGCGGGAAAAAGCTGAGAGGATGTGCTGCGCGTGACCGGCATTTTATCCCTTGCCTGATGAACCAAATTTACGCTCAGCGGCAGGGCGAAGTCAAGCTTTTCATGGATTTATAATGCACAACAAATGAACAGGACTTATCAACAAATGTTGATAAGGGCTTCACAAATAAGCGATTGAAAATCAGGATTTCTTTTTGAAAAGGCATTTAGTTTATTAACAATTATACTGTCTTCCCCTTTCATAAGGCGCTTTGAATTGGGGTCCACCCTAAATAATTTTAGCAAGCAGGGAAAACTCATTTGCCCTCAAAAGGGTGTTTCTGATCCTAAATAGGCATTTATCCCTGCTTCTTTGCACAATTGCTGTATGGCGATCATGCGCTCAGGAAAAGGAATCGGGTATTTGCTGCCCGGGTATGCTGCGTCAAGCAAGGCATATTTTTCCCGCCCTAAATGATGCAAAGGCAAGATATTCACCTCTGTCTTTTTTGTTTCTTTTAGGAAGGCAATGAGTGCAGTGATGTTCTCTTCTGTGTCGTTAAAGCCCGGTATCAGTGGCAACCTGAAGATGAGCCTGCCTTTAAACGCTTCGGCCAGCTTGTAGGCATTTTCCTGGATCTGCTGATTCCCTGCTGTCGTTGCTGCCAGGTGTGCTTCGGTGTCAAAGTGCTTCAAGTCAAAGAAGATCCAATCGAGATAGGGCAATACACGTTGAAAATGCTGCCAGGGCACATTGCCACAGCTTTCTATGGCTGTGTGTATATAGGCTGTATGACATTGTTTTAGGATGGCTTCAGCAAAGTCAATCTGCAACAAGGGCTCTCCACCCGAAAGGCTTATTCCGCCTTCACTGCCCCAGTATTGCCTGTCGC